>Ga0208147_1000091_pt1 | contig 34909 bp, 46 predicted proteins | sample DEB3_08_DNA_FD_184520 | JGI IMG/M metagenome (GOLD analysis project Ga0208147, IMG submission 184520) | Aqueous microbial communities from the Delaware River and Bay under freshwater to marine salinity gradient to study organic matter... | ecosystem: Environmental > Aquatic > Marine > Coastal ... | reverse complement strand
AGCCAAATTTCCTCCTCGATGTTGGGCACTGTTGAGCGGGTAACGGGTTCGCAGGTAGCTATTAACGCCTGCCGTTCGGTGTGTGCGTAATCTTGTTGCATGTCAATCTCCTATTACTCGGGGAACATTCAACGCTATCTCCGCCGGAAACCCTGCCCTTTAGGGCAGGGAGCAGTCAAGCCGCATCCCTGCATTCACCCAACGTTTCAACTGCGCGTTTAAGCACAATTAGAGTGCATATCTCGCCGTCAGCTAGATGCCCGTTTTCGTCGAGCGTGCGCCGCGCCGCCGCCAGTATGTCGTCGCGCTGCGTGCGAAGCCTGGCCACTTCGGCGAGAAGTTCTTCTTGTGCGGCAAGCAGGCTTTCTAGCGCCTCGGCACACAGGCGGCGTTCGTAGCTCTCTGTTCCTGGTGTTATCGCGTAGGCCGGGTTTATACGGCTCCGCAGGTCATCAATCAGTTCGTGTGGTAATTTCATGTTCACTCCTTTCCGGTTAAAAAATAAATAAGTGAATAACACGTCGCTCAACACGGACGCAGGCGAACGCCGCCGATGCGGAATGATTTCCCGGCGGTGGTGATCGTGATGTAAATGTCGGATTTAAATGCTGGCATGGCAGGATATATCTATTGTTTAATGTTTTTTAATTGTATGGATAGGTGTCTACTTCACGTTCGGCGTCATGGCGCGGCGCAATGCGTAGCCGACACCATGCTCGTCGCCATCCTTCTCAAGAATGCTTGCTGCGGTGAGCATTTCTGCCTTCAGCCGCTTTACTTCGGCACGACATTCAGCAAGTGCTTTCTCTGTTTCGCATGCCTCGCACTGTTTCCCATCAACCCACCCGTGGCGGCATCGTTTTTGTCGGTAGCTCGTATCTAATTCCACGTCCTTATCCTCTCAAAATTCGGCTCTGGAAAGACGCCGAACCCGGCAGTCGAGCGCGACCCTCCGGCGATAATGCCGCCTCCGCGCCCGTTAACTTTGCGTTAGGCACCAATGGCCGCCAGTTGCTGTTGCCGCTCGGCTTTGCCACGCAACCCATGCAGCGCAGCACGCGCTCGACGGTGTTCTTGTGGCTGGCATTGCATGTCGCACACGTTTTCATGGCCTGTACGCTCCGTCGCCAGCAATCGTCATGCCCTCCTTCTGCTGCCGGTAGTCGGCGAGCATCGAGCACTTCGGGAAATCACAAAGCGGCCCGTCCACATGCGCACAACTTCCGGCGCTCTTGTCGCGGTACAGGTCGCAGTTATGCACCGGGTCATTACTCCGATCAAACAGCCGTTTCAGCCACGCAAACATCGTTTTCTCCTTCAGCCAGCTAACCCGGCGCTCAAGCGGGACCGTCCGCAAGCGGCCGGTCCCTTAGCTCTGCGTTATGCACCTTCTCGCCGTGCATCTTCAGTTCATCGCCTTTCCGCACGTTGTAGCCCTTGCGAAAGGCTGCGCCGACGATGTTGTCGAAGTATTCGAGCTTGTCGGCATCGGACAGATGCCCGATCTTCCGCAGGTATTCCGCTGTTCTTGTCGTTATCGACGGCGGTTTCCAGTTCATATCAATCTCCAAAAAAAGTGCATAACAAGTCGCTCAACGCGGAATTCAAGTCTGTCAGTATGTAGCTCACGCCAGCCCCCATATCCCATAACATTCCACCTTCACAGTAATGTTAAATTGCGGCACAAATTTCTTCTCCTTGACTACCTTCTTCTCCTTGACCATTTTTCCAGGGCTTGCCGCATCTATGCCGGGGCCAAGCGCGAAAATAGCAACCTTGTGATAAGGTTGGTTTTCATAACCGCTGATATGCACAAGGTTTTCAGCTCGCAGTTCCCTGATCAACATACGAATACTTTCCGGTGTCCTTATCAATCTATCGGCTAATGTAGCTGTAGTCATCGGCTTTATGGCCAGCGCGTCGAGGATAAGTTTGTGGCTACGCTTTTTCTTTCTGAGGGGAGTGTCGCTCCTCAGAAACTTTAATTCGTTAGTCTTTTCTTCGCGGTTAGCAAACGATTTGACCGCCCGTTTAACGGCTTCCAACTGCTCCCCGCGTTTGGCATCCTCGCATCGGGTGCAGCGGCAGTTCTGGTCAGCGAGTTGCTTTGCTGTGTAGGTTCCGTAGCTTATTTTCATGGCTTAGACTCCAAAGATCAAGGAAACGGCATAGCCGATTACGACGATAAAAAACACATAGCGGTCGGTAAGTTTCATACGAACATCCTGTCGGCTTTTTTCTGTAATTCTGCCCGTATCCAGTCCATGCAGTCGAGTTTCAGGTTACCGATGATGATACTTCTATCACCATGCCCCATAATCAGGTCTGCCAAACGGTTTTGAGTATCAGGGTTATCAGAAACCTGCGAAACAAGCGCATCAATAATCCAGTCTTGGTCGCGCATTCTGTCTGAAACCGTATCTTCAATCCAAGCCTCCTTCTTGGCTTGGAGTTGTTCCCTATCTCGCTCCTCTGCTTCGGTCAGCTCTGGCGGGTTGATTGGTTGCTCTACTTTTAATTCAAACATGATTTTCTCCTTTGGCGTCCTGCTCTAGGCCGCGTTTGATATAACTAACGATCTGGGAAGATATGGTTCTGTCATTATCTCTCGCGCGCTGTTTTACTTGCTTGTGTAGCTCGCTGGTTAGCCGAACAGACATAAACGCTTGCTTTGTGGCTGGCTTTACTTTATTTGTCATAGATTTTCCTTTTGTTGTTGAAGAAACTTATTGATCTTTTCCTGTGCATCTATATTACCTTTTCCCACTATACATGAGTATTTTTCACATTGCAAGTAATTTATAACATCTTTTTGTTCTTTGCTCAGGCTTCCGCCTTTGGTTCGTTTCATCTCGACCCACAATCGCCAAGAGGGGACGAACAAGTCAGGGATGCCGGGGACAACGCCTTCGGCCTTGAGTCTTGCAGCAGTTGCCTTGCTGCGCGACCCCCCGTTGGGTACTGCAAAAATCAAGACGCCTGGAAATGTCTGGCGAAACCATCTCACCAGCTCGCGTTGTTCTTCGTGTTCTGTCGGAATTCTGTCTTTCATTAGGCCCAGCTCCTTTTGATTACTCTAAAAAATTTCCCATCGAGCTTGTAATCGATTATTTTTGGTGGCGTCGCATTGCTCATATTGGCTGCCATGTAGTCCAGCCCTTCGCTGCCTTCAAGGTGCGCAGCATAGGACAGGTTAGCGCCCGATGATTGTGCAATGACCATCAATAACCTCATGGCCTTTTGCCCGGCGTAACCATCGTGCAGCACCGGCAAATACTCGGTGACCGGCTTGTCTGACAGGCCGCCGTAGTAGGTGCAGGCGAGCATCTCTTTGCCAGAGGCGCGGCTGACATGCTTGCGCCAATTCCAGCTAGTTACCTCAAGTTCTTTGCCGCCTAGCCCCATGATGTCATCATCATGCAGCACCAGCTTCGGCTTTTCAGGCTCTGGAAAAGGATGCCCACAAGCAGGGCAGACCATGGCGCTGATATGCACCAGCTCGTTGCAGTTGTCGCACACCTTGACCGGCGCCTCGCCGTTGCCGTCACCGCCCCGCTTGGGAGGCTGTACGTTGGTGATCGGGCCGTGAGTTGCGACAACGCCAGCGAAGTCGAGCACTAGACAATGATCAGTATGGGTCTTGGCGCGCATCCCGCGTCCGGCCATCTGGACATAGAGACCCGGCGACATGGTGGGGCGCAGCATGACAATCAGGTCGATGTCAGGATAATCGAATCCGGTGGTCAGTACATTTGCATTGGTCAGCGCACGCAAACGGCCAGATTTAAAGTCTGCCAGAATTCTCTCGCGCTCTTTTTTTGGCGTCTCACCAGTGATGCACTCTGCCATCATGCCTTGCGCTTGCAGCACGTCTCGCACATGCTCTGCGTGCCGCACGCCAGCACAAAAGAACAGCCACGCTTTGCGGTCGCCAGCCAGTTCTATCACTTCTTGCACAACGTGCCTATTGTTATCTTCTGTATCAACGGCAGCCTGTAGCTCGCTCTCGATATACTCGCCGCCGCGTTTATGAACGCCGGTGGTGTCAAGACTCTGCTTGGTGATCTTGCTTCGCAGGGGGGCAAGGTGTCCCTTATAAATCAATTCCTCGATGCTTGTCGGCTCGATGATCGCGTCGAAAAGCGCAGGCTTGTCGGTGATCAGGCCGTGGCCTAAGCGGTATGGTGAAGCAGTAAGCCCGATCACTCGCATGTTTGGATTGATAGCCGTCAGATCGCGCAGTAGTGTCCTGTATCCCCCTTCATCTTTATGGCTGATCAGGTGACACTCATCCACGATTACCAAGTCGATGTGACCTATTTGATCTGCTTTATTTCGCACCGACTGGATACCGGCAAAAGTAATCGGCTCGCCCAGTTGCCGCTTGCCCATTCCTGCACTGTAAATTCCCATCGGCGCACCCGGCCAATAAAGACGCATCTTTTCTGAGTTCTGCTCGATCAGCTCCTTGACGTGCGTGAGCATGATAATCTGCGTCTCTGGCCAGCTTTGCAGCGCGTCTTTGCATAGCGCGGCTATGATGTGGCTCTTGCCGCTCCCGGTCGGCAGCGACAGGCAAGGGTTGCCTTTGTTGCCAGCCTCGAACCATGCGTAAAGCTGATCAATGGCTCGCTGTTGGTAATCACGAAGTTTCATGCTTACAGCAATCCTTCCTGAACAGGGGGGGCTGGTATTCCATTAGTATGGCCTTGATCTGTCAAGCGGTGAGTTTTGCGTGTCATTTTTTAGTTACTCCTCGCCCATAAATAGTCCACCCTGGCTAGCTTTGGCAGATTCGATGTTCTGGCATGCCTGTACAAAATATGACTGCTTCAGCTCCGACCCAACAAACTTCCTCCCCATCTTAATCGCCTGGTAGCCAGTCGAGCCGATTCCCGAAAACGGATCAAAAACAACATCGCCTGGATTACTCCACAACTGGATGGCGCGCTCAATCAAGTCGAGGGACATCGGGCAGACGTGCCGCTCATCATCATTGTCTCTGGCGGCTTTGGCATTCAGCGTATTGCCAAATTTTATGTCCATCCAGACTGGCGAGGCATAGCGCCTCCAGCGTTCGTGCGACAGGTTGCCATGGATCGGCGGGTTCTCTCCGCAGAATTCTGTAAGCCCATCAATATGCGCAACTGGTTCTTGGTTCTCACCATCCTTGCGGAAGGCCAGCAGGTATTGCGGAATCCCTGCTCTTGAGCGTGAAGAATCCTTGCAAAGCTGCTTGTGCATCAGCCCGAGCGCCTTCGTCCTGGTGGCCTCGATCAGCGGGTCTTTCCATGCGCAATGTTCTGAGTGAAAAATAAATCCGGCATTCTGAAAGGCACGGATTACATCGCCGCGAAAATCCTTAAGGCCGATATACCCGTCCCGCTCTTTCATAGCGGGAATATTCATCACATCGACGCACACAATTCTCCCCGGCTTGGTCACGCGATGCAGGCCATCGACAACATGCGCGAAGTGCTCATAGAACTGTGCATCGTTCGTGCTGTTGCCAAGGTCGCGGTCAGAGTTTGAATATGTGTATAACGAGGCATATGGTGGCGAGAATACAGAAAGATGTATCGAGTTCTCCGGCATAGAATTCAGCAATTCGATACAATCCCCATTAATAAGTGTCCAGTTCTCGCCTTGTGCTTGATTCATAATATTATTCATATAATTTCCTTTAGCCATGATGGAATTTGAAACGTCGAAGTTGGCGCGTAGTCGGTTTTATTGCGGAAAGATGCGCCATGGAGCGATGCTGCATTCAGGTCTTTCATGTGGTCAATCATGTTATTGTAGGTTTCTTCGGATTCGCGCTCTTTGCGCTTGATGTTGGAAACGACTGCTCCTTCAGTTTCTGCCGTAATGACATGGACGTTTACCGGCTTAGTCTGGCCGAATCTCCAGCATCGCCGTATAGATTGATAAAGCTGCTCGTAGGAATCCGACAGACCGACGAAGGCCATATCTGAACAGTGCTGAAGGTTCAGCCCAAGGCCAGCTATCTTCGGCTTAGATATCATCACGCGGTGCCTACCTTCCAAGAATCCGACAATGGCCTGTTCTTTATGTTCGTCGGTGTCTGATCCACGAACTTCGACCGCATCAGGAATTGCCGATGCAAGTGCCTCGCTCTCGGCATTCAGGTTGCACCAGACAAGAAATGGCCTATCCGTCGCATTCACTAGTGCAGCGCATGCGGCTACGCGGTCGCCTATCGAATCACGGCGGGCCGATTGGCGCTCCTGTAGGGTCTGCGCTTCGACAGCAAACAGGAAACCGCTAGAAGGCGCATTAACAGACACGCAATGCTCATGCATATGCAGCGGAGGAAGGACGAATCCTTCGTCTGAATATCCAAGATCAGATGGTTTGCGAATCATCACGGCCCATGACGCCATCCACGTCCAAAATGCGGCCTGCGCGTGGCCCTTCACCCGCCATTTGCTTGTGTCTCCGCCGTCATGGGTGAAGTACATCGCCAGCATTTCTCCTCGCGTCATGATCCCGAGGAATTCAGCCTGGGTGCCGAGTTCCATAACATCATTAGGGGCTGGAGTTGCCGACGAACAAAGTCGAAACGGAGTATTTTTGAACGCTTCAATCATCCATGTCGAATACGCGCCGCTGTAGTTTTTCAGGATAGATGATTCATCGAGAGCAACCGCTCCGAATTGCTCAAGGTGGAAATTCTCCAGCCTCTCGTAATTCGTTACCGTCAGCCGCTTCGTGATTCCGGATTGGTCTTTGGCATAGGAAAGATCAATACCGAACTTCTGCGCCTCACGAACAAATTGATGCGCTACCGCTAATGGGGCTGCAATTATGCATTCATGCGGCTGCTTGTCTGCCCACTCCATCTGCATAGGGCCTTTCCCTATCCCGCAGTCTGCAAACAGAGCGGCTCTGCCACGCCGAAGCGCCCACTTGACCATATCCGCCTGATGTGAATAGAGCATCGGATTCAACGCAGGGATTGTCGTTAATCCGGTATTTGGATCAATGACAGATTTTGACTTCAAGAATTCTAAATACTTAATATTTTTATTCATCCCTCAACCCTCGCACCAAGCAGCTCGCGCACGCCCTCGACAAACTCATCGCCCATGCTGCACATCTTCGGATTGGCAAGAATCTCTCGGCTTGTATAGACATGCGCATCGCCTTCGCCGTTGGCAACATCGCGGCCTTCTATTTCATAAATTGCAGTCCATCGATCTAGGCTTGGTTTCATTTTCCACGGCACTAGGTCGGGGTGCAGGACATGACCTTCGCAGCCTTGCCGCTGATACTCGACCGGAATATCATCTGCATCGTGGTACTCACATCGCCATGTACTATTTTCCATTGACGTTGCATGGGCACAGGTGCGGCAATTGACGTGCTTGGTTGTTTTAGTCTCATGGCAAAATTCATGCGAACTGCATAGCTTGCACTGATACCAACTCGGGTCAGTGCTGATGGGAGGAGGCATTCTTTCATCCAGCGCGATGCGCTGGCCACGGGCGACCATCTTTTCAGCTGCCGCCTTGTCGTATCGCACGCGCTCGGTGTGGATGCGGTCATCGTCCTTGCAGATGGCCACATATAAGGCCCGGTCGATCTTTTTGCCGTGCATATAAGTCATCATTTGGACCCAATGCATGGGCTTGGATTTCTCGACGCCGTTCTTTTCCAGATCATCAAACGACTTCTTCGAGTGTGTCTTGATTTCCAGCACGTGACGCTTCTTCGGCGCTTCTGGCACGCCGCCCTCGATGATGCCGTCAAGACTGCCCGAGACGTGCGCACCAAAATCCACGCGCTCTTGCTGCTTGCCCGTGCGCACGTCGATCCCAATGGCTCGCAGGTCAGAAATGACGGTGGCCTCTTCGTTTTGTCCCCGCCGGAACAGGCGCAGGATGCGACCGGGGAACTTCTCTTGCACAGCCCATCTAAACGATAGCCATAGCCACCTGTCGCATGGGTGACCCAACTGACTGCACCCCATGTGTGGCCTGGGCTGCTCGTCCTGCGTTTCGTGGTGCTGGTCAATTAGATGTGTTATAGTATTTTCTGCTTCTGGTATTTTCATCATGCCTCCTTCTGGTAGTGGTTAGCCCGGTCTAAGCAAACAGACCGGGCTTTTTATTTTCTTACTTCTTCCAGGGAGGCGCGCTCTTGGCAGACTGCGGCGCAGATGGAGAAGCCGGTGCTGCGAAGGTTGGAACTCCTCCGCTAACAGACTTGTAGCCCTTAACATCATTGGTCGGCTCATAGCCTTCCTGCTCGCGAATAGCCAGCTTGATCTGCAAGCTGCCAGAAATAAGCTGGTCGGTATCGGTTACTTTTGATAGACCGATAGCGCGCATCAGGTCGCCGAGCTGCTGGCGTCCAATTTCTTCTGCTTTAGGATTAGGGTTCTTGATGTTCAAATTCCCGAACACCACCCGGCCTTGATGCGTCGGGCCAGTCACGTCATAGCGAACCGCAATGTACTGACCGTTTCCGGCCTTGGTGTTTTTCAGCTCTGCACCTGTGATGGTGACGCTATACCATCCTGCGGGAAGCGGCGCAAAGTCGGAATTGCCTTGAGGGAGTTCGTTTACGTCGTAAGTTTCATTTAAGAATGCCATGATTTATTGCTCCTTTGGTGTGATTGAAAAAGAGGGGCGGCCGGGTTTGGCCGTTATTGCTGGTGCTAATGGCTTGGTGATTGCTTCATCTGCTGATTTCCACGCAGCCATATTTATTTCAGGTTTCCACCTAAAAAGGCTTGCAAGGTGCGCTGTCAGTCCATGTTCTGCGGCCAACTCCTGCACCTTGTCGGCGTCGACCTTGCGGTCAATCCGCCCAACGACTTTGATGATGTAGCGATTTTTTTCTTCAGTTTGAGTACCATCAAGATTGTCTTGGATGCCGATAATGGATTTCATCGCATCTTCAACAATCCTACGGTTTTCTATGGCGACGCGCTCTTGTTCCTTGTACTCAAGCCAATAAGTAGACAGATGTTCAAGGTCGGTCATAACTTCATCAACCATGATCAACTCCCATGATCTTGTTAATAATAGCGCCAAGGTCAGGTGCCTCCCACGTATCTAGCTTGCCTGATCTGTCTTTGGCTTGCCACAAGCCATCGCTATCACACATGATGGCGCGATGCGTTGCGCCTTCTGGGTCTTTTTCAACACGCAGGGCTAACACTTCATCAAAAAAGTAAGGCAAAGCCTGCCCTGTCTTGTTCCCAGGCATGGACGGCGCGTAGAGGATGCTTCCCATTTCGTCCTTCATCTTTTCTAGCTTCGCGCTCATATAGACATGCCGGTTAGGGATGTCACGGAAGGCGCGGATGATGTCTGCCATCTGTTCTTGCATCTCGCCATAGGCGGCGCGCGGGTCTTTGTTGTTTTTCTTTTCAGAATTAAGCACTACCTCTGCCACCTCTGAAATTGAATCAATTGCAACTGACTGAAAACCGCTTGCCTCTTCGCTTTCAAGCAGCCATTGATAAGCCTCTTGCAGCGTGCCCATTGAGTCAATTTCAATGTACGGTAAATCAGCGTCACGGATTGACAGCAAACCTCCTTCAGCAGATAGTACGATTGGGCTTGGTAGCGTTTTAATAAGGCTGGTCTTGCCTGCGCCTGCCTGCCCATAAACCAACAACTTAACACCGTTGGATGATATTCCGCCGGTGGTTTTTACATTGATTGCCATGTTCTAATCTCCTTTGTTTCTGCACCGTCGGGAAATTCCGTTTGCGCAGTGATTGCTAATATACACAAAAAAATGTATTATTGCAACATCTAAACAAGTATTTTCCACATGGAGACATAAAACATGATGACGCTTGAACAAATACGCAAAGCACTGGCAGACAGAATGCCAGTCAAGGTTGCCGATGCAACAGGGTTGCATTACAACACCATTAGAGAGGTTCGAAATAACCGAAACGCCAACCCGACATACAAAGTCATGCTCGCTCTTTCTAATTATTTCGAAAGCAAAAACAATGATAACCAAGGGTGAGGCGGCATTAGCTTATGCCAGCTGGGGGTGGCACGTTTTACCAGTGGTTCCCAACGGCAAGACACCCGCTACGCAACACGGTGTCAAGGATGCAACCGTTGATCCTGAGCAAATTTCCCGTTGGTGGGCACAGAATCCTGATTTTAATATCGGGATTGCAGCGGGCGAGAAGTCAGGAATAATTGTTTATGACGTAGACCCAAGAAATGGGGGTGATGATTCATGGGCAAAGTGGGTGACAGAAAACGGTGATGTGCCAGATGGCACGGCGATGCAACTAACCGCCGGTGGGGGTGAACACCACATTGCTACTTATGACCCCGAGATTAGATCATGCAAACTGATAGAAGGTGTCGATCTGTTGGCCGATGGGCGTTATTTTGTGGCCTTTCCCTCGACCATTGAGGGCAGGCGGTATGAATGGGAGGCCTCGGCTGACCCGTTTGAGGGGGTTGCACCTTTTACAGTACCCGACCGGTGGATGGCGGCCTATCGCGCTCTTCGAAAGCCTGCTGTTCGGGTGCAAGGAATGACAGGCGGCGGTGGCTTGATTCAGGGCAGCCGCAACAATGGGCTGGCGGCAATGGGTGGCGTCATGCGCCGATATGGATTTACAGAGGCCGAGATCATGGCCTCGCTTTCAATCGCCAACGAAACCCGGTGCGAGATTCCACTGCCATCATCCGAGCTGTCCCAGATCGTCAGGTCAGTCTCAAGATATGAACCCGAAGGAGACGTGGGTGCATCCACAGGGATTGGGTACGAGGCCGCAGAGGCTATTCTGGATGCCGCAAAAGCCGATAGCCAAGATTATTATTTCACCCGGGCTACGTCCTATCTTACCCAGCCTGCGCCCCTGAAATGGATTATCAAGGGGTGGATGCCCGACAGCGCTGTCAGCATGGTTTATGGCGAGTCCGGGGTGGGAAAAACATTTATCACCTTGGATATGGCATGCCATATCGCTTCTGGCAAGCAATGGCATGGGCATAAGACAAAATCAGGGGTGGTTGTCTATATGGCCGGTGAGGGGAACTATGGCATTCGGCAGCGGGTGACCGCTTGGTGTAAAGCGCACGGCGTTCACGAACTGGACAATCTGCTAATCTCCAATAAAGCGATTGATGTAGATAGCCCAGCTGCGGCAGCCCAAATCATCAATGCTGTGCGAGAGATCACGCAGGATGACGCTGTTGCTTTATTTATTGATACGCTCAATAACCACATGTCCGGGGAAGAAAACAGCGCCAAGGACACGCGCAACATGCTTAACGCCTGCACTATCGTGTCCCGCGCGCTCAATTCCAGCGTTTGTCTTAACCATCACACAGGGCACTCCGCCGACTCAAAGCAAAGAGCACGTGGGTCTTCAGCTTGGAAAGCATCGCTTGATTCCGCAATTCTGGTGGCCAAGGTTGGGGATAGCATCGAAATATCATGCACGAAAATGAAGGATGCCGAACCTATCCAACCATTTTTCGGCAAGCTGGAAGTCGTCCCGCTTGGCTGGATTGATGAAGATGGCGATGAAATAAAAGGGGCTGTTTTCAAAATTGACGAAAATCCTCCTGAGAAAAAAGATAAAAAAGAACCTGGGATCCAAAAAGACATCCGAAAATTAACAAACGCCTGGTGGCATTCCGGCGCCAAGAATAGAGATGACAACCCGTATATTTCAAGAAGCGCTTTGATTGATTATTTAATCTCGAACGAGGGATTATCTGAATCTACCGCAAAAACATATTGTCAGGAAAGTAAAAAAGGACGGTTGATTTATAACCTGCTGACCTCGCAAATAATCTATCCAAGAGATGATGGATGGATGGTTATTGATAATGCAACAGCAAGCGCAATGATGATAAGTATGGGTAAAAATTGACTGGGACAATTGGGACAAACTGGGACAAGCTGGGACAATTGTCCTTTGGACAATGCGTCAGTAGACTGGGACAGGACGGGACACACATCTTTAGATGTGTCCCAATTGTCCCAGCAACGATGTGGAAAAATTTGACTGATAAGGAGGTTACCTGTGGGCGCTATACTTATCGAGAAAGCACTCTGCGAAACCTACAAAATAGGACATGAATCCGATGGCAAATGATTTTTACTCTAAGAATCAGGCACTGCGCAAGCTCGTTCCCGCCGATGTAGATAGGAATTTAGCCAACTGGGGCACTTGGCGGCGGAGCGGACAATATGTCCGGGGCTATCCTACCCATTCAACCATGCTGGAAAATATCGGCGGCTGCGCCAGTGAGGATGCCTCAGATCATGTCTATGAGGCTCAAAACAACTGGCGAGCGAAGGTCGCCGATGCCGTGATTGATTCGCTTGAGAAACAGCACAAAATGGTCATCTCACACGTCTATGAGGCTGCTGTGTGGGAGTTCAAGCAAAGAGCCATAGAGGATGTGCTGGTCGATGCCGCTAACGCTTTCTGGGACAAGGCTCAAGCAAAGGGGCTTACCTGAATTAGAGAATTGCTGTGAAAAAATATCTCTTTTACTCTTTACTTATTGATGTTCTTAATGTACAATTCAAAACGTGGGCAGAGACACGCCCATAAGAAACGCACAAGCCACCCTTTATGTGGCTTTTTTTACGCCTGCTGATTGCGCTACCTCTCCGACCTGCCATACGTGCAGGCCACCAAAACACTAGCAGTCAGCAGACTTGAAAATTAAATCTTTAACTTGCGAATACCCGGAAGGACTCGCCCCCCATGCTTACCTCAAAACAAGAAAACTTCGCCCAAGCGGTAGCTAGTGGCATGACTCAAGCGGATGCTTACCGCTCGTCCTACGATGCTGAGAAAATGAAGCCTGAGACTATTCAGAGTAAAGCCAGCGTCTTGATGGCTCACGGCATGGTAAGGGCAAGGGTTCAGGAGTTGCAAGCAGAGCTAGCAAACAAGTCCCTATGGACGCGGGAGCAGTCGGTAAAAGTGCTGGTTGATGTGATTGGCGAAGGCGATTCAAAGGCTGCGGACAAGATCAGCGCAGTCAAGGTGCTGAATGATATGCAAGGCTTCAATGCACCAGCAAAACACACCATCAGCGGAGAGGTGACGACACGCATCGAGCTAGTCCCGCTCACGTGACGACATCAAGGATCGCTCTACCGTCAAAGCTGATACCAGTATTTGACGGCAGGGCGGATATTCGCGGAGCTTACGGTGGTCGAGGTTCGGGGAAAACGCGCAGCTTTGCAAAGATGGCTGCGGTGAAGGGCTACATCCACGGCCATGCTGGAACAAGCGGAATAATCCTGTGTGCCCGGCAGTTTATGAACTCGCTGGAAGATTCGAGCCTAGAAGAGGTTAAGCGGGCGATTGGTGACGAACCGTGGCTGGCTGACTACTACGAGATTGGCGACAAGTACATCAAGAGCAAAGATGGACGTATCAGCTTCACGTTTGCAGGGTTGGATCGCAACATTGCCAGCATCAAGTCCAAGGGGCGATTATTGCTGTGCTGGATTGATGAGGCCGAGCCTGTTACTGACGAAGCATTCATGACGCTGATCCCCACGCTGAGGGAAGAGGGCACAGAATGGAACGCTGAGTTGTGGATCACCTGGAACCCAAAGCGCAAGAGCGCGGCAGTTGAAAGGTTCCGGTACAGCACCGACCCACTGATTAAAATCGCTGAGTGCAACTGGCGTGACAATCCCAAGTTCCCGGAAAAGCTAGAGCGGGATCGGCTGCGAGACCTGGAAGAGCGGCCAGACCAGTATGAACATATATGGGAAGGCGCATACATTTCCACCTTAGTGGGGGCTTATTATGCCAAACATCTCACCCAAGCACGGGCCGAGGGGCGCATTGGCCGGGTAGGAGCTGACCCGCTCATGAGTCTGCGGGCGTTTGTCGACATCGGTGGAACGGGACAAAAAGCAGATGCATTCACCATCTGGATCGCTCAGTTTATCGGTAAAGAAATCAGGGTGCTTGACTATTACGAGGCGGTTGGTCAGCCTTTATCAGCTCACCTAGTATGGCTGCGCAGTAGGGGCTACACCGGCGACAAGCTCACCATCTGGCTACCGCACGACGGCAACACCCAAGACAAGGTGTTCGATGTTTCATACAAGTCAGCACTGATTGACGCCGGATATGCCGTTGAGGTTGTGCCAAATCAGGGTAAGGGCGCGGCGATGGCCCGAGTTGAGTGCGCCCGGCGCATGTTCCCGCAGATGTGGTTCAACGAAGCAACAACCCAGCCGGGGCTTGATGCTGTCGGCTTCTATCACGAAAAACAGGATGAAACCCGCAACATCGGACTTGGGCCTGAGCATGATTGGTCAAGCCACGGGGCGGACAGCTTCGGCCTGATGGCGATTGTGGCGGACGCTATCGGGGCTGCCACGCTATCAGCCAAACCCCTCATTTACAGAAAGAGATACATCGCATGAGTAAAATGGACGACGAGGAGCTGCTAGAACTGCTGAATCGCAAGGAAAGCGCCGCCTCGTCCTACATTTGGGGCACGCTTGGCAACGAGCGCGAAACTGCTCTACGTGAATACTACCGCTTGCCTTATGGCAACGAGGAGGAAGGCTGGTCAAGCATTGTCGCCTCTGACATCCAGGACACAGTGCAATGGATACTGCCATCGCTGCTCAAGACGTTTACCGCTACTGATAAAGCTGTCAGTTTTGAACCAAGCCAAGAAGGCGATGTAGAGGGCGCAGCGCAGGCGACGGATGCCTGCAATTATGTGTTTTACAAGCAGAACAATGGCTTTATGGTGTTGCATACCGCTTTCACGGATGCTTTGACAGTTCGTAACTGCGCCGTAATGTGGCGCAAGGAAAAGAAAGAAGACGTATCCAGCGTTCCTTTCAAGGGCGCAACGGCTGAAATGCTGGCGATGCTCACGCAAGACGGCAGCGAGATACAAGAGGCTTCCCCAGCGCCGATGATGGGGCCGGATGGGACTCCCTTAATTGACCCAATGACTAACGAACCCGTTATTGCTTTCAATGGGCGGTTAAAGAGGGTTGAAGAAAAAACCATCATTAAGGTTGAAGCCTTCTCCCCGGAAGACTTGCTGATTGAACGGGAATGGACAAGCCCCTTGCTGCAAGACTGCCCTTATGTCGCACGTATGATGCGCGTCACCACGTCTGACCTTAAGCAGATGGGATTCGACGTAACATCCAGTGAATTACGCGGGTCAGCCGGGTCGGATTATTCAGGCGATTCAACCTCTAGGCTAGCCCGGATTAGTCAGGACGGCACATCTACCAGCGGTATCGGCCCGTCCAACGAACAATCTGATGATGATTCGATGGCTGAAGGCTGGCTGAGGATGGAGTGGGTATTGGCGGACATTGACGGCGATGGCATTGCTGAAAGAGTCAATATTCTCCGCCTGCATGACAAGATTCTAAAGAAAGAAATTTGCTCACACGTACCCATTGCCACATTCTCCCCCGTGCCAAACTCGCACCGCTGGGACGGCATGGGGGTACATGATCTGGTCGGCGACCTGCAAAAGCTGCACACCGAATTGCTGCGCCAAACGCTGAATAATCTCTACCTGACCAACAACCCCCGCACCAAGGTGCTGACCGATGCCAACTGGTCACCATTAGCTAATCTTGACGATTTGATGGATTCGCGTCCGGGGTCAATACTTCGCCAGCGCGACTTGAATGCCATTCAGGAGCATGTCACTCCCTTTGCTGCTGCTGCATCCATGCCCATGCTGGAATACGTGCAAGGAATGCGCGAAAACCGCACAGGCGTCTCGAGAACATCCCAAGGGATGAATCCCGACAGTCTGAATAACACGGCAACGGGGCGCCAGATTGATTTATCCGCTAGCCAGCAACGCATCGAGCTGATTGCACGGATTGCCGCTGAAGTCTTGTTAAAGCCTATTTTCACTGGGATTCTCAAGCTGCTAACTGAAGGCGGCATGGAGAAAATCTCCCTGCGTTTGCGGGATAAATTTGTCGAACTGGACCCGAACGAATGGCGCGATAGTTATGACATGACAGTCAATGTTGGACTTGGGACAGGTGATCAGGCGATGCAAGCAGGGGCGTTGCAGATGATCTTGCAGAATCAGGTACAAGCCCTTCAGATGGGGCTGGCCAAGCCAGAGAACATCTATCATACATTGAGCAAGCAAGTCGAGAACTCGGGCTACAAGGATGTCCAGAAATTCTTCATTGACCCTTCCACTTCTCCACCTCAGCCGCCTCAACCGCCACCACCTGACCCCGCATTGCTGGTGGAACAGATGAGGCAGCAGGCCAAGGCGCAAGAAATGCAGTTCCTCGCACAGCAAGAACAGCAGAAGATGTCGGTAGAGGATCAGCAACATCAACGGGAAATGCAGCGAGATATGGAACTAGCACGCTATCAGCAGGAAATGCAGGCTCAAGAATCTCGCATGACGAATCAGATAGAGGCCGAACGAGACATACAGAAAGCACAGATTCAGGCCAGCCTTGACGCGCAAAAGTTACAGTTTGACCAGTGGAAAGCCGAGTTGGATTCATCCACCAAGATAACTGTCGCTCAGATTTCCGCACAAGCCAAGATGGACAACCTGCTATCCGCAGAGCAAGCGGGAAGTGATGACGTCAATGGCCCCATGGGACAGCCAAAGCTCTCTGATGTGATGGATTCATTGAACCAGATTGTGACGCATATTACTTCGCCCAAAGTGGTTGAAAGAGGGGCAGACGGGCGGGCAGTTGCCATCAATGGGCGACCCATCGTTCGCGGTCAAGATGGCCGAATTTCAGGAATTCAATAAGGAGTAATACTATATGGCAGCAGGCGCATTCATTTTCCCTGACAAGGCAAAGCTGAATTTCAACTCAGCTACCAATCTAATCAACCCAGCCAATACATTCAAGTTGGCACTGGTTAGCTCTGCCTGGACGCCTGCTCCGTCGACGGATGAGGTCTGAGCAGATATGTCCGCTAACGAGATTGCCAACGGCAATGGCTATACGTCTGGCGGGGGAACGATCACGATTACAGGCTATGCCCCGATAGTCCAGCAAGCACCTGCGTCGCAAAACATAACGCCAGATGTCGGCACGATAACCATTACTGGTTATGCGCCGACGGTTGAGCAAAGTTCACCGCTTAGGTTAGGGGGCTTTGAATACAGCAACAAAGTCTATATCAAGCGAAACAAGAAGATATACATATTTGATTCGGTTGAAGAGGCAGATTCATACCTTGAAGCGGAAGCCAAGGCAGAAGAGATTGTTCAACAATCGAACAAGACCTCCCGCCTGGCTAGAAAGCGGGCGAGAGAAAAAGCCTTCAAATCGCTGGCTATTGAACCCGTTGATACCGTCGATATTCCTGCGCTGAAAACGCTAGTTTCTCAGTTGCAGACAGACTTTGAGTTGCCGAAGCTGATTGCCCAGCAAGATTGGCAGCGAGTCGTTGAGATTTACAACCAAGCGATGGAAATGCAAGATGAAGAAGATTTACTTCTCATCCTTTAAGGAAACACTATGTCTACTGCTATGACTGATCACGGAACCGCCCAACGCGGCATGGAAGCCCGCCAGGTGCTAGATAACGACGCCTTCAAAGAGGCGATGACGGTGCTTAAAGACCAGATTGTCGAGCAATGGAAGGCATGCCCTGTGAGAGACAAAGAAGGCCAGACATTACTGCTTCAATTGGCGAAAGTTGCAGAGAAATTCGAAGGTACGTTGATCGGCATGATTGAGCGCGGTAAGATGGCGCAACACAAGATTGATTTGAACGAATTGCGGGACGAAAGCAAGCCCCGCCGATTCTTTCGACAAGTTTTATAGGCAGGCACTTGCCTTTTTAGCGACCGCAGTGATGCGCCGCGTCCTCTCTAGTGCCGTGAGAGGGGATTTAGACCATAGGAAACCAAAATGCCCGGACACGCTGATTCAGCACCCGAAGCAGGGTTAGAAGACCTCGCCTCATTCTTGTCAGACACCCCTGAAAAGGAACCCGACAATGAGGCACTTAACGCAGAATCTCCACCCCACGAGGACACGGACGAGGATGCAACCACTCAACAGGACGAGGACGAAGATACCGACGAGGAACCCTCCGAGGATGAAGACGCCCCGCCTGCACCTGAGCGCAAAATCAAAGTCGCCATAAAAAGCGACGATGGCGAAGAGCAAGAACTTGAAGTATCCGAAGATGAATTAGTCAAGGGATACCATCGCCAGCAAGACTACACCAGAAAAACGCAAGCCCTTGCGGAACGTGAAAATCAAGCGGTAGAGTTCCTAAAAGCAAAACACGATGAATTTCGCCAACAATACTTGTCTCAGGCCGAATTAGCACGGGCGGCAGTGACAAGCATGGCGGGGATCAAAACCGAAGCTGAACTTGCTGAACTGGCAAATTCAGACCCGGCAGCGTGGGTAGCAGAAAGTCAACGCCAAAAAGAGATATTCAATTACCTGAACTATCTTGATCAACAGATCAATGGTGAAAGGCAAAGAGCGTATCAAGAGCAAACCGAGCGACAGGCGCAAACGCTCCAGGAACAATACCAAAAAGCATGGACGGTATTAGAAAAGGAGAAGATAGACAAGCCAGCCCTCGCCAAGATTTATACAGACGCGAAGAATATCTATGGCTTCACCGATGAAGAACTCGGGGGGGTTTATGACTCACGTCTGGTGATGGCGTTGCGGGATGCGGCTGCTTATCAGGCACTAAAGTCAAAAAAGGCGGAAGTGACCAAGAAAGCCGTTGATGCACCACGATTGCCCAATAAACAATCAACCCCGGCTAACGAGCGTCGGCAACAAAAGCTGAATGACCGCTTCAAGGGCGGCCGCGCCAAGTTGTCCGACTTAGCAGAACTCTTACGATAAAGGAATTAAATCATGGCACAACCCGCCAACCTATACGATAAATATGATCTAACCGGAGTACGTGAAGACTTGATCGACAAGATATTCAACACGTCTCCTACTGAAACCCCAGTTATTACAGCTTTCGGTCGTAGCAGCACGAACAACACCTATCACGAATGGCAGCGCGACTCCCTCGCCACCGCCAATAAAGACAACGCCCTGATTGACGGCGATGACTTTTCGGCACAGGCGTTGGTGGCAACAGCCCGCGTCGGCAACTATTGCCAGATTTTCAATGCCCAGCCTGCGGTATCTCGCCGGGCCAACATTGTGAAGAAGGCGGGCCGTGCGGCGGAGATGGCTTATCAAAAAGCCAAAGCCATGCTGGAAATCAAGCGCCATATGGAAGCAGCGATTGTTTCCAATAACGTGGCTGTTGCCGGTAACTCCACGACCGCTTCCAAAGCGGGCGGATTAGGCGTGCAGAACTACGCCAATACGAATCACGGGGTAGGCGGTTCTACCGCAGCATGGACCTCCGGCGCACCAACAACCGCGCCGACCGCAGGGACAGCACGGGCCTTTACGGAAACCATCCTGAAAGACGTTGTTCAGAAGGCTTATATTGCTTCTGGTGAAGTCCCGCGCATGGCGGTGATGTCGCCTAACCATAAAGGGGTGTTCTCTACCTTCACTGGCATTGCGGTCAATCGCTATCAAGTCGGCAAGAAAGAACAAGGCCGGATTGTTGGCGGGGCTGACGTTTATATGTCTGACTTCGGCGAATTGGAGATCGTGCCTCACTACCTGATGGCCGGTGCAACAGATGTTCATTTGCTGAATACCGAGTATGGTGAGGTCGTTTTCCTCGACGGGTTCCGCACTCAGGAAATGGGCATTACAGGTGATAGCCAGAAAACCCTGATTACAGCGGATACCACTTTTGCCGTGCGCGCCCCTAATGCGTTCGGCAAGGCCGCCGATCTGTCAGGCGGTTAATCTGGTTCATTGATTTAGCCGCAAGGCCGAAGGGGTGAAAAGCCCCTATTTTTACTCTGGAGAAATTATGACGCCAATAGAATCGTTTGAATTGGATGAAGGCTATGACGCCGCTGGCGTGCGTACCCTGATCAAGTTTGAAGGCGACCAGGCTGTCAAGATTCAAAGCTATGACGTAGAGCCGTTAATTGATCAATGCAAGGCGGAACGTAACGAAAGTGCTGGCATGTCATGGGGAGAAGGAAGAAAAGTAGGCAGCATTCCCCCGCATGTTTATGCCAAATTTCTCATGATTAAAGATCAGCGAGAGCGCACCAAGCTGATCAAGAACTTCTTGCGCATCAATACCCATTTCGTCACTTTCGACAGGTATCTCAAATGAACTATACCGACCTGCAGAATGCCATCGTGAATTACACGCATCGGGATGATCTGACCGCTAAATTGCCGACATTCATTCAGTTGGCAGAAGCCCATATATTCCGTGAATTGAGCCTGAACGAGATTGAGATTTCAGTCACCTCAACCACTTCGGGAAGCACGATTACACTGCCTGCTGATTTTGGGCAGGTGTCACGGCTGACGATTACTTACCAAGGGCGAGAGATGACTATCGACTCCGCCATTAACCCAGATGTATCCACGACTGCGGGATTCCCCGCCAGCTACACACTAGAGAATAATGTTCTCAGGCTGTTTCCAGCTCCAGCAGACGCTTATAGCTACACCCTGTTCTATATCCCATCGATCACGGGATTATCGGATACCAACACAACAAACTGGCTATCCATTAACGCGCCAGACTTATACCTGTATGCCGCTGCGCTTGAATATGCGCGGGACGCCAAGAATCTGGGCGAAGTACAAAAGCTGGAACCCACGGTGAATACCTTGCTGGATTCAGTCCGCAGACATTCCGAGAGACGGGGTATTGCGCGTCGGGGCAGTCTGCAAATCAAGCCTAGGCGCTGGTAATGCTGATCCCCTTCACAGGCTACGCGCCTGATCTTGACCCATCGACACCGGGGATTATTACTAATCTGGTCGATTACTACCCTACCGCCAAAGGCTACGGGGCAGCCCCTTCCAACACGTCAGGCGGGTTTGATGCTCTGGCGACTGCCTGTCTGGGGGCGGCTCTGCTGCAAAAGCTGGATGGCTCGGTGCGCTTGTTCGCGGGAACCGCCGGAGCGCTTTATGAAGCCTCTGCCGCACCGACTTATACCGACCGTTCAAAAGTCGGGGGCTATAGCGCTGGTTCTGATCATCGCTGGTCGTTTGCACAGTTTGGTGATACATCGCTTGCGGCGATCAAGTCTGACACATTGCAATCATCAAGCACTGGTGCATTCGCTGACATAGCGGGCGCACCAAAAGCAAGATTTGTCGAAACACTGCCCGGATTTGTTCTATTGGCCGATACCAACGAGGGGACTTATGGCGATCAGTCTGACCGATGGTGGTGTTCTGAATATAACAATGTGAATGGCTGGACGCCAGCAGTAGCCACGCAATGCACAACGGGTAGATTGATCGGTTCACCCGGCCCGATTAGAGGATGGAAACGGCTCGGGGATGAAATCATTGCCTACAAGGACAGGTCAATTATTGTCGGGCGTTATGTGGGTTCTCCGGCGGTGTTTGAATTCAACCAGCTACCGGGGGATATTGGATGTTCGACCAATGACGCCATTGTCTCTATTGGGTCGGCCCATTTCTTTGTCGGCTATGAGGACTTCTATCTTTTTGACGGTTCTCGTCCCATTGCGATTGGTGGGCCGGTCAAGAAGACTTTCTTTACCGACTTGAACAAGCAATACCGATACAAGATCGTCGGTTTACATGACCGTATCAACTCACTGGTAATGTTCTTTTATCCCAGTAATTCCGCCACCACGGGAATCAATGACAGTTGCATTTGCTACAACTATAAAACAGACAAATGGGGAAAGATCAATCGCGGGGCAGAAGCGGGGCTGGAAAACCTGACAGGACAAATTACCTACGCGAATATCGGTAATTATTTTGCCAGTTATGCAGATATTACGGTGACTTACGATTCGCCATTCTGGACACAGAACTACCCCGTTCCCACGATATTCGATACGTCCCACACCATGCAAACGCTCACCGGAATACCGGGGACTTGCTCAATAACAACTGGGGATTTGGGGGATGATAATACGTTCAGCCTGCTAGACAGAGTACGCCCAAGGTTCAGCACAGCCCCTACCTCGGCCACGCTGACCAATTATTACCGCAACACTTCCGGGTCAAGCCTGACACAAGATAAGACCGTCACCATGACTAGCGGCAAGTGTGACTTGTTCCGGTCAAGCCGCTGGCATCGTCTCAAGCTAAGTACCTCGGGCGTGTCTGAATTATCGAGTATTGATGTCTCTCTTCAAGGTGAGGGGACAGAATGAGAATTAACGTTGACGCCAAGCTGCCAACGAATCCACAGCCTACGGTGACATGGCTGGATTCGCTCAAATGGACGCTAGGAAAGAGATTTAGCGAAATTGCAAGCCAATTGAATGCCCTGACTGAGGGGCATGTTTCCGCTGTAACGAATGCCTATACCTCTGCCCCGACCACAGGAACATACAGCCAAGGCGACTATATCCGCCACAGTGCCCCGGTTGAAGCGGGAACGGCGGGAAGCAAATATGTTGTTGTGGGTTTTGTTTGTGTAGTTTCCGGCACGCCGGGGACATGGGTTCAATGCAGATTTTTAACTGGAAATTGATATGCTGAATTCACTCAACGGGAACGGATTGTCAAACTTTGGAAGTCAAAACCCTGCTCCTTTTCTTGATCAAAAGGGGAACCCGTTCCATCTCTTCAAGACAGGGCTTCCGCTATCTAGCTGGATTCAACCACAACCCCCGCGAACCGGGGGACTCTATGCGCAATTAGCTGCACCCAGATCGGATTATTCCGGCTACTTGTCGGGGGCGGATACCAAACCCCTCAACAGAAGAGAGGTATCCGACCTGTACGGAAAAGTCGCCAATGGATCGTTATCCATATCCCCTGATCAATTTGATCGTTTGCTTCAATCAAACAGTGACACCAAGGGCATTGATACAAATGAATGGTCGCATTATTCCCCTGAATATCAGTCATGGGCGAGGTCGAATCCCCAAGCTTTTCTATCCGATGCTCTAGCACACAGGAATCCAGCGAACAATGATCTGGGCAGCATGGGCGCTGAAGGGGGATATGCCAATCCTGCGGGGATCAAGCCGGGGGGGGATTACTCCAATGCGGGTTACATGCAGATTCATGATGATGGCGGGTTCCTTGGCGGACTAGGCCCGGTTGCAACCATCGCTTCAATGATCCCCGGCCCATGGCAGGTTCCCGCAATGGCGCTGAATGCTGCGAATTCGGCAGATCAAGGGAACTGGGGAGGGGCCATTGCTTCTGTCATGGGCATGCCGGGCGTGGGGTCTGGAATTACCAACTCGTTAAGCAGCGGCCTGCAAGGCCTTGGGGTTGCCAGTTCCGTTGCTCCCTATGTATCGAAAGGCTTGATCTCGGCAGGCGGGACGGCACTGGGCGGAGGGGATTTGAAACAATCCCTGACGAATGGTGTTGCGTCAGGCTTGGGTACCTTTGCGGGCAATCAAGTCGCAGGAGCAATAGGGAGCTCTCTATCCCCCGCTATTTCCACTGCGCTTTCTCAAGGTACTGCAGGGGCATTGGGGACGGCAATCAAGGGCGGTGATGTCCTGAAGTCCGGACTTCTGTCAGGCATTAACGGATTGGCGCAAGGGGCAGCCTCCGGCATGGATAACGGCGCATTGAAATCCCTTGTGAAGTCTTCCCCCGGCTTGCTGAATACGATCATGGCGTCACAAAACAGGGGTTCACCCTCTGCCCCCTCTGCCCCCGCACCACAACAGGCCCAGATGCCGGATTGGGTAAGGCAAGCAATGGTAGCGCTAGGCAAGAAGGGCTACACCGAAGCACAGGCAAAACAGATGATTCAACAGAGAGGCAGAGGTTAATTATGGCTGGCATATTCGACTCTTTCAACTACGACCCGCAATCCTATCTTGCCCCTAACTTGACTGGGTACTATCCAAACTCTTCCGTGGGCGGGATTGATTTATCTAACTCAAGCCCGCAATGGTGGAACTCCCCTCCCTATTCTGACCCCTCGTATGGCACCAGTTATCCGTCCGCTGGGGATACGTGGTCGAATACGCAGAATTCAAATTACACATGGTCACCGACAGGTGATGCTTCCGTTACTGGTCCAACAGGGGGTAATTGGTGGGATTCAATCGCCAGCAATGCCGGAACACTTGCGAACACGGTACTGAGCGGTTTAACCTCTGGCGGCGGATTGGCAACTCTCGCTGGTGGATTATTGGGCAGTCTTGACGGTTCCAAACAAACCGGCACGCAAACCAGCACGCAAGCCCCCTGGACACCACAGCAGCCGTATCTACTCGACCTGTTCAACAAGGCAAAAACCGCCTCTGATACGGGTGCCATGTCGCCCTACGAGCAAACGGCACTCACGGGAATGCAAGGCTTTGCCAATGGCCCGAAAACCAACCCGCTGGCTGGCGTCGACAATCCCTACCTGACCCAGACGATCAACAACGCCTCACAAGACGCCATGCGCAACCTCATGCCCATGTACGACCAGGCACAAAGGGCATCGGGTTCTTTCGGGAATTCCGGCGTGACAGAGGCTTTTGGGCGTACTGCTGCGGATACTTTAGGCAAGATTGCTACTAATGCAAGAATGCAGGATTACGGGACGCAACAACAGCTCGGTGAGAATGCGGTTAATCGCACAGTCAGCTCGCTTGGCCCGTTGTTCTCTGCGGGGCAGAACAGCGCATCGAACCCCTGGACGAACATCAACAAATACGGGCAGGCGATTACAGGGAGCTATGGTGGGACTTCTTCGCAGCCGATCTATACCAACCCCGTGTCTAACATGCTCGGTGGTGGCTTGCTGGGTTCTCAAGTATACCGAAATCTGATGATGCCTCAACAGGGCAGTAATTAACATGGCGGGATTGCTTGATTACGCCTCATCTGTAGCGGGTGAAGCTAAAAAGAACGTGCAGGGATTATTGGCCGACCCTAAACAAGCCTTGATGGATATTTTAAATAATCTCACGGCAAGAGCCGCCGCTAGTCAAGCCAAAACCAAAGCGGCATGGGCAACCCGTGACCCGAAAATCATGGCACAGAACGCCTTGGACAGCTCGCAAACTGCGTTAGGCTTTGCTCCGCTGGGGATTACCGCTTGGCATGGTTCACCGCATAAGTTCGACAAGTTCAGCCTAGACAAGATCGGGACGGGTGAGGGTGCGCAGGCTTATGGGCATGGGTTGTATCTAGCTGAGTCGCCGGATGTGGCGAAGTCCTATCAAACAACCAACGTATTTCGAGCATTTGACATCGCACCTGAGGCTGAGAAGCGAGGGCTTCAGTTGTCAGCCGGAGCGCGGGGCGAACTGATCAGGCAGGCGAGCGCAAACCCTGACCCAATGATTGCGGCGCGGAGGCTTCAGTACGCCAACGCATCGACGCGAGAAATCCCACAGGAAAAGTTGGCCGACCTCATCAAGGGATACCAAGAGGCGCAGAGCGGCTCCCTCTACAAAACCGACCTCCCCGACGAAGCCGTAGCCCGCTTTCTTGATTGGGACAAGCCGCTGAGTCAGCAAGCACCGGAAGTGCAGGCGGCTATAGAGAAAATGAAGAAGCACGTTCCGGGCGGGATGTTCTCTGAATCTTTGCAGCCTTTTGAACGTGGCAATAGTACAGGGTCAAGTCTGCACAGGGCATTTGAAAGTGACATTGCTTCTACTGGAAACGGCCAAGCATCAAAGACGTTTTCCATGCTTGCCAACGAATACGGCATCCCAGGAATCCGCTACCTAGACGGTGGCTCACGCGGGGCAGGTCAAGGCTCCAGCAACTTCGTCGCGTTTGACCCTGATTTAATCCGCATCCTTGAGCGAAATGGACAGGCTACAGGTAATATACCTTGGCAACCGGGCGAATGGCGCGGTTTGCTGGGAAATAACTAAAGGAAAACACAAATGGCTGGATTATTAGACTTCGCTACTGACCCGCAAAGCGCAATGATGACTCAAATGGCCTTGGGCCTGCTCTCGGCGGGTGGCCCGTCCTCCCGTCCTGTTTCCTTGGGGCAGGCTATAGGACAAGCGGGACAGATGGGTATGCAGGGATATAAGGATGCGCAGACGAATCAGGTCAATCAGATGAAATTGGATGAACTCAAGAAGCGCATGGCGTTCATGCAGAATATGCCCAACATGGAAGATCCGAACTTTATCAATCAGGCATTGCAGTCTGGTGCATTAGATTTGAATACTGCACTACCTTTGATGATGAAGGATAAAGAAAAGCCGCAACTTGTTGAACTCGATGATCCGACGAATCCTGGGCGCACGGTGAAGAAGTGGGTGATTCCGGGGAGAGCTGACGGCACGAATATCGGCTTTGCGCCGATGAAAGCACCGGAAGGCATGCAGTATGCCAACGGTCAATTAGTGGGCATACCGGGTTATGTGGCTATGAAGAAGCAGATTGCCGCTGCTGGGCGTCAAGAGCCTAATGCAACGCCATATTTTCAATTCTTGCCGACTGCTGATGGATATGTCGCGGGTAATGCTAGAACGGGTCAAGTTGCGCCTGTATCTATTGGCGGGAAAACCGTTATGCGGGCGACCGATAGCCCCTTGTTGCAGGGGCAGATTGCTGGGGCAAAGGAAACCGGGCAGGAGCAGGCAAAATCATCACTAAACCTGCCGCAAGCCATTTCCAAAGGTGAAGAAGCCTTGAGACTTTCTAATGAGCTGTTGAAACATCCGGGGTTTAAGCAGGCAGTCGGCGGGAGTTCCGTATTTGGTATTCAGAAGATACCCGGAACGGATGCGCGGGACTTCATGAATCGCCTCGACCAAGTTAAGGGCGGCGCTTTCCTGACGGCGTTCGATACCTTGAAGGGGGGCGGACAAATCACGGAAATGGAGGGCAAGAAGGCAACGGAAGCAATTGCCCGCATGGACAATGCCACATCGGAAGCCGAATTTACCCGTGCGGTAAAGGACTACCAAGACGTTATCAGAAAAGCCGTGAATAATGCGAAAATGCGTGCAGGCAAAGGACCTCAACAACCTGCGCCATCGTCTAGTGCGGTGTTTGATGAGGCCGATGCCATTCTGCGGGGTGGACAATAATGGCTAGTGCAGAAGACTACGCTGGATGGATTGTCTCGAACGCCGACAAGAAGGGGTCTCCTGAATTTGAAAAGGTCGCCGCCGCGTACCAGTTAGCCCGTCAATCTTCTCCAACAGAATCAAGCGTAGAAAAGGCTACTGGCGGATTCCGTTACAACGTTCTCGACACGCTCAGGAATGCCGGTATGGGCGCACTTAAGGGGGCCACTGATATTGGGGCCACTCTGCTGCGTCCCGTCGATGCGGCTCTTAATGCTACTGGCATGACAGATATAACCAATGCGCAGCGCCGGGCCTCTCTTGGGCAATTCTTTCAGGAAAATTCCGACCCTGAATCGCTGGCTTTTCAGGGCGGGGCGTTAGGCTCCCAGATTGCAGGGACGGCGGGCATGGGTGGTATGTTAGCCAAAGTATTAAAAGCGATTCCTGCTGTTGCTAATGCTGCACCGAAACTGATCAATGCAATTGAGTCTGGCGGGTTCAATATTGGTTCGCCCGCCGCTAAAACATTTACTGGAAAGGTAGCCGATATGGCTACCCGTATGGCGGGCGGTGCAATCACCGGAGCAGCAACAGCCGGGAGTATCAATCCATCTGACGCTGGAACAGGAGCAGTAATCGGCGGTGCGATTCCAGCAGTAGCAAAAGCTGCTGGCGAGGCAGGGAAAGCTATCTTAGGCAAGGTATCCCCCGAAGTATCGGCGCTCTATCAAAAGGCCAAGACGCTAGGAATTGATATCCCGGCTGATCGCATTGCAAACAGCAAGCCACTCAATGCGATGGCGGCTTCATTGAATTACGTTCCGCTGAGTGGCCGAGCAGCGAAAGAGAAAAGTGTTATTTCGCAATTCAACCGTGCTGTATCTCGCACTTTCGGTCAGGATAGCGATAACGTCACAATGGCGCTTCGCAAGGCAGGCAACGAATTGGGTAGCCAGTTTGACGACGTTCTTTCCAAGACAGCGGTCAAGGTTGACCCGCAATTTCTTGATGATCTTGCACGGCATGAGCAAACCGTCCTGAATGAACTTGATCCCTTGCAGGCAAGGGTTATTCAGAATCAGATCAATGCGATCATAAGCAAATCCAGAAATGGCCTTATTGATGGGCAAGCAGCATACAACATCAAAAAGACGCTTGATCGTATCGGGAATCGCGGAAGCAATGAAGCCTACTATGCCCGTGAGGTTAAAAAATCCTTGATGGGGGCGCTCAACCGTTCTTTGCCTGTTGATGAGGCGCAAGCTTTCAAAACATTGCGTCAGCAGTATGGAAACATGCTTGACCTTGAGGGTCTCGCACAGAATGGGGCAGAGGGTGGAATTTCGGTAGGCCGCCTAGCAAACATGAAGGGGATTAACAACCCTGAAATGCAAGACTTGGCGGATATTGCCGCTCAGTTTCTGGTTACCAGAGAAGCCCCGCACGGTGCAGCGCAGCGAGTAACTCTCGGCATGATGGGCCTTGGCGCGAGCGGGGCAGCCCCTGCCGCTTTACCGTTCATTGCGGGAGGCATGGCGGCAGGTCGCGGTGCGAATATGGCGCTGAATAGTCAGTGGATGAAAAATATGGTGCTAACGCAACAGCCGGGGTTATTGGGAACAATGACCGAAAGCCCATTGCTCAGGTCTGGTCTATTAGCTACTCAAGCAAGCCCAGCATTCCAGCGATAAAAAAAACGACCGCCACGAAAACCAGCTTTGCCAGCATGTAGTCAGTAAATCCAAAGTCCATATCTTCACCCCACCCAATAACCCGCCCCGTGCGGGATTTTTCATTCTAACGCTGCAAAGCGCCGAAAGGAACACACAATGGCAGCAGACATTGCTACAACCCTGAATGCTTGGAGTTCAACTTCTTCAAGTAACCAGCCGGATACCTCTGACCCCGTGGGGCCTAATACGCTCGCACAGAATCTTCAGGTTATCCAGTCTGTCATGCGCGCTGCTTCCGCAGGGGATGGCACGATTGCCTCTGCCACGACAACAGATTTATCAACCGTCAATGATGGGGACATTACAGTCAGTGGAACGACCACGATCACGGGGTTTGGCACACTGACCGCGGGAATCAAGAAGATACTCACATTCTCTGGTGCACTTACGCTGACACATAACGCAACCAGCCTGATTCTCCCCGGCGCGGCCAATATCACGACGGCTGCGGGGGATGTGGCGATCATGCGGTCGCTGGGGGCGGGTAACTGGCGATGTATATTTTACCAACGCGCTGCTAACGTCTATGCCGCCTCTGGCAACAATGCCGACATCACCAGAATGACCGCATTGACTGCCCCAACGGTTGCAGCGAATCCGATCCGCGCTACAGATTTACAAGTGCAGTTAGCCACCGCCTTCACTACCGGCGGCACAGGGACGGCCTTTACGCTCACGCCAACACCGGCCATTACCGCCTATGCCGCAAATCAGGAATGGGATGTCTCGTTCAGCGCGGCCTGTGGCGCAGCGCCGACATTTCAGGTCAGCGGAGTGGCGACACCGCCGAATCTGGTGATGCAGAATACTGACGGGACGTACTCGAATCTTAGTTCCGGTGACTTCCCCAGCGGCTGGCAGAGCAAGGTCAAGATGGTCAGTACGACGCAGGCTTTGGTGCGAAGTTTGCCGGTGGTTATCACATCAAAAATCCAGCGCATCAGCGCCTCGGTTGCCTCGAATGCGCTCACCATCAGCGCATCGGCCTTGACGCTAGATTTCCGGTCAACAACGCTGGGCAGCGGTACGGTCACAACCGTGACCGGCACTCCGGCGAATCTGGTCATTTCCTCCGGCTCCACGCTGGGCACTGTCAATGCCGTGCAATCGCGCATTGTGGTGCTGGCGCTCAACAACGCAGGCACCATCGAGCTTGCCGCAGTCAATATCGCGGGCGGCAACGACCTTTCCGAGACAGGCGTAATTTCCACCACGGCGGAAGGCGGCGCAGGTGCGGCGGATAGCAATAACGTCATCTACTCGACAACCGCGCGTACCAATGTGGCCTACCGGGTGATCGGTTACATCGATTCGACACAAGCCACCGCAGGCACCTGGGCAACCGCCCCCAGCACGATACAAGGCATCGGCGGGCAGGCGCTGGCAGCATTGAGCAGCCTTGGTTATGGGCAATCCTGGCAGGCAGTCACGCGGACATCGGGAACAACCTACTACAACACCACGGGGAAACCACTTTCAATAAACGTACAGATTACGGGGTCACCGAGCGTTATAGTAACAGTGACAGCGTCAGTCAATGGGGGTGCTGGTTTTGTTATAGTCCATGCCTATGGCCCTGGCGTAAATGCGATCGGAAAGGGTTACACAATTATTCCGGCCGGAGCATCCTATGTTTTGACGGATGCCAATATCACTTCTCGTACTACATTTGAGCTTCGCTAAAGGAACCATCATGCCATACTACAAAGATTTATCCGGCAAGCTGCATTTTCTGGATTCCGCCGACTTCGAGCATCTGCTCCCAGAAGGCTGTGTTGAAATCACGGAAGCCGAAGCGGATGCCATCGCCAACCCGCCACCTACGGCAGAGCAGATCAAGGCTACCCGCACGGCGCAGATTAAATCCGCCCTTGCCGAGCTTGACTTTAAGAGTATCCGCCCGCTGCGTGAGGATGACGCGGAAAGGGTTGCTGACCTTAAGGCGCAGGCTGAAGCGCTGCGCAAAGAATTGGCCGAGCTGTGAAATTCCTAGAATACCCCCTCATGCTTTTAGCCAGAACGCTACTACTAGCGCTCTATCTAATTGCGCTCATTCCGGCGGCGCATTGGGTCTTTTGGCGTGGGGGGAAAAAAGGCGAAGCTCGCTATGTCATTTATCTACTAATCAACTTCACTTTTGACGTATTCGCCACACTGATAGCGCCTATCTTGCCGCTGTTTGCCACTGTGCAGCTTGGTAATTCAGACAACAACAACGCTAGATTGTACGAGCCCCGCTTGCCGAAATGGCTAAGCTGGTTGTTAAAGCCTGTTGCCTCGTCTATCCATTTTTGGCGAGAGCGCGTAAGCAATGTTCGATTTTTGGCAACTCAACAGTAAGGGGCGAAGTATGTACGAATACAAGGGCGAAGAGCGGCGCACACGCGAGGCTTTGAGCGAGGAAGAAATCGAAATCATTGCCGAACGAGCGGCGGAGAAAGCCATGCTAAAGATGACGAATCAACTCTATCAAGAAGTCGGCAAGGGCGTCATATCCAAACTCTTGTATCTCGTCGGCATCGTGACGATTGCCGCATGGGCATGGATGCACAACAATGGGTGGCTCAAATAATGATTATCGACGCAATGCGCGCAGAACTTGTCCGCGATGAAGGGTTGAGGTTACGTATTTACAAGGATACCGTCGGGAAGTTAACCATTGGGGTCGGACGTAATCTAGATGATGTCGGAATATCCAAAGATGAAGCCTATCTGATGCTGGATAACGACATTCAGCGAACCAGCGATAGCCTTGATAAAAACCTGCCTTGGTGGAAAACGCTAGATGAAGTCCGGCAAAGAGTAATTTTGAATATGGCTTTCAATATGGGCATCAATTCCTTGCTCGGATTCAAGAACACGCTGGCTGCGATACAGGCCGGACGTTACAACGATGCGGCTGACGGAATGTTGGCGTCAAAATGGGCAACACAAGTTGGCGATCGCGCAACACGGCTTGCTAAGATGATGAGGGGTGAATGACATGGATTGGTTAAAGACACTGGCCCCTCTTTTGGGAACGGCTCTAGGCGGACCATTAGGCGGTGCAGCGGCTTCATTCATCGCAGATAAGCTAGGTATTCAGGAAAAGACTATAGAGGCTGTGAGCGAGGTTTTGAACAGCGGAAAGATGAGTGCTGACCAAATCGCCAGTCTCAAACTCGCCGAAATAGACTTCCAGAAGTTTCTGGAATCTAACAAGATTGAACTGGCAAAGCTGGATGTGGAAGATCGTACCAGTGCGCGCGCGCGTGAAGTCGCAGTAAAGGACTGGATTCCCGGCATCTTGGCCTTGCTGCTGACTGGTGGATTCTTTGGCGTCCTCGTTTACATGCTGCAGTATGGCGCACCAGCTCACGGCGGGGATGCACTACTGGTGATGCTGGGGAGCCTTGGAACAGGCTTTGCCAGTGTTCTGGCCTATTACTTCGGCTCAAGTTCTGGCAGTCAGTCCAAGAATGCCATCATCGAAAGACTGGGTGCGAAATGACTGACTTCTACGACCAAGCCAGCGAGCATGAGGAAAAATACCGCGAGCTTGCCATTGCTCACGCCAGAAAGCCGATAAAAAAACTCTATCCGGTCGGATTCTGTCATTATTGCTCTGAATATACCGGCGCAGGCATGTTATTTTGTGACTTTGAATGTGCAACTGGATACCAAGAGGAAGAGGATGCACGGGTAAGAAATGGTGGATAAGTAAATTCTACCAAGGGAACGCGAGAAGATAAAACCTTCCGCACCAAACGTGAAGCCTCGGCATGGGTGGCGGGATCATGGTTTAATTGTGGTGTATTTGCAAGACAATTTAGGGTGCCACTAAAAAATTAGTTTTATATTTTTCAATGAATTACAAGAATAACCCATTTTTATACACCGTGACGGTGCTTTTCTCGACCGATTTTCGGGTGTCTACTTAACGTTGGGCGGCATTCCCCAAGCTTCCGGCTCGCTGTGCTGCAATTCAATTGCCGCTATCGCGTCGCGCAACGCCTTCAGCACTTCCGCTTTGCTCTCTTCCGCGTCTTCCGGGTGGCTGTATTTGATGAAGTCGCCGTGCATCTTCACGAGTTCAGCGATGCTGATTGCAAACTCGGCTTCATCGCCATCGTCGTCAATCAGTTCCAAGCAAATATGCTCGCCTTGAAGCCGAGCGCCTTCTATGAATTTAAGCGCGAACAGCTTTCTGTCTATCGGCCCACTCCACAGTTCTAGCTTGCTGTGAAATTCAAGTTGCTCCTGTGTTTCTTCAAACATCGCTTCTCTCCAATTGCCGTCCAACTTTTCAATCAACCGGACAGCCCTGACGGGCTTCCGGTTATCTCAGGCGTTAGAGCGCCGCTCCGTGAAGAATGAGGGTGGCGGATCGTGCTCCGGCGTCTGTCTTTTCAGGCGGTGGCGCCTGTGGGTTTCTGCAAAGTCACAGCAGCATCGCTCGCACTCGCAAAACCTGCACGGCATCGCTGCGTTGAACTGATAGTGGCTCCCAATGGAGTTCCCGCATTCACACATTCCTCCATCATTTTCCATTCTCTTCTCCTAAAATGCGCTCTAACCCTGCGCTCCAGCGCGACGGCGGAAAAGCACCGCCGCGCCTGAGCTATGCGTTAGGCGGCGCATCAGGATCGGGCAGCCATCCGCACAAATCCTCAAACAGCGCCGTGTTGCTGTTCATGTAAAACGATCCGCCGTCACCCCTGCGGACAATGCAAAAATGCTCTTTGCCGTGCTTGTCGATACCGATGAATCTGAACCCATCGCGGTTTTGAATCTGGCCCAAGTTAATCACTTTCGAGGGTCCGCAATAATCATCTGCCATCAATTCGTGAGGTTGTCTCATTTGCTGTCTCCAATGTCTGCGCCGCCTAACCCGGCGCTCAAGTTCGTTCCGCCTCGCTCCACGGGACCTTCGCCTGCGGCTCAGCCCCTCATGTCAAACGTTGGGCGTCGCTAGCCATGCCACAAGCTCATCGGCATCGCGGAACACTGAATAGGCATCCTCTGCTTCGTCGCAGTGCGTGTATCCGTTGTCTCCGTCGTGGTGGTAGTCCGCGCCAACCTGCACGCTTGTCGGGGTTCCGTTCGCGTCTCGGTGCCAGCGCAACATGCTCGGCCCGCCGTGCAGCGGCAATGCCGTGGCGGCGTCCTGCCACATCTTGTCGCCCTCGAACTTCTCAAAGTGCGGGTGATGCGGGTAAATGTATGCGTACAAACACCAACGGTTCGGCCCTTCGCTGTCAAACAGCGGCGTTTCCGTATGCCGACTTACCTCAACGCAGAAACCTTCTCCGCGCCTGTGCCACAGTTCTTTCCGTTTCCAGTTGCCCATCATGTCGGCCATTTCTCGTTTCCTTTCTTCGTAGTTGGCCGGGCGCTAACCCGGCGCTCAACCCGGACGCTGCGCAAGCGCGTCTCCGGTTAGATCTGCGTTAGGTGCCTCGTTCCGATCTTCGCATCTGCACAACTTCGGAAAGCATTTGTGGCAGTTCCAAACCGTCTTTGGCACGCTGCACGCTTTGCAAAAATATGGCACAGGTGGCACGTCCCTGCTGTGTCCGTTGTCAGCTTCGCTACCGCAGTTCGGGCAGTAGTCAAGACTCAATGCTTGTTCGTGGTCGTTCATCGTCACCCTTTCAAAAGTCTGTTCTGGAGGTACGGCACCTAACCCGGCACTCAAGCGGGACGCCGGTCAAACTGCGCTTGACCGTCGCCCCTTAGCTCTGCGTTATGCGTCATCGAGTAATGTTCCATCTCGCATCATTTCTTTTGCGCGTTGCTTCGCTTTCTCGCGCTCGATCTTCACGGCCTCATGAAATGCCGCAACCCCCTTCTCGTAACCATCCTTGAAGCCCAGTTGCCACGACTCCTCAAAGTAAGGTTTAAACTCATCGCACTCTGCAGGCTTCATTTCTTTCCACCACGCATCAAAATCAAAATTCATTCTCATTCTCCTTTAGGTGTCTGATCCACGTTATGCCAAGCCCCATATGCCGTAGCACTTGACTCGGTTTTGCGAATCTACTTTGTAAGCTGTAGGTTTGACGGGTTCTTGCTTCAGCCGACAACGTCTCTCTTCTACGTAGGTAACATCCATTGACC
>Ga0208147_1000089_pt1 | contig 35012 bp, 56 predicted proteins | sample DEB3_08_DNA_FD_184520 | JGI IMG/M metagenome (GOLD analysis project Ga0208147, IMG submission 184520) | Aqueous microbial communities from the Delaware River and Bay under freshwater to marine salinity gradient to study organic matter... | ecosystem: Environmental > Aquatic > Marine > Coastal ... | reverse complement strand
CGGGACGATCCGACGCAAACTGGCACAAGGCACAAAATACATGCCAAGCAGCCAACATATCTTGCGGCGGCGGGGAATCGTTAGTAACGAGCGTCAAAGCCATGACAGTCTCCACGAAAGGCTGTTTTGGTCAGGCCCGTTTTCTTCCGTTGCAGCGGTGAAGCGGGCCGTTTTTGTATAGCGCATTTCTTTGAAAAACGCTGCAAAAATACATCCACATGCGGGGAAAATCTGTGGAAGAAGGTTGTTCACAGCCACCTCCACGAGCGCAGGACTTCCTTGGTTTCATCAATTGAGCGCACAATCTCGCACAGCGCGCCCCTGTCCCGCAGGACACGGTGCAAGTGCTTTTGATCGTTGCTAACCCGCCCCGTTGGCGTTTTGACTTCTAGAAAGCCTACAGCGCCTTTCTTGTTGATTAGAACAAGGTCGGGAGCACCTGGCATCAATCCATCCGCCTTCATGGCAGCAACCTTGCGGATGCGTTCCATCCTGCCACCAGCTACGTGCGCGCCGTTAGGCACAGCCCACGATAGAATGCCCTGCCCTGCCAGCCAGCCACGGATAGCGCGTTGAATATCGCGCTCCGATTGCTTGGGCATTTTGTCTAAGTGCGTTTTCCACGCACCGGCATGAGAACCGCCGTTTTCGGGATCGTCAATCATGCGGCTAGCGCATGTTTCCGAACTACTGGAAGATCGGCAAAGCGATAGCCGGGTTGTATTGGCACAACGTTTCGCCGCACGGTTGCCTGATATTCGTAGAAGAATTTGCCGTGACGCTTTTGCGTTAAAAGCAGATGGCCTTTGTCATAAAGCGCCCTGATTGCGGCAATGCCCTCTACTTCACGCTCTGTCAGGTCGCGGGCAAGATAGCCGTTGTGGTAGCTTAGGCGGTCGCCAGCCTTGGCATTGTGAAACCAATCATAAATTTCCTGATCCGTCATTACACACACTCCTTTAAAGGATCGTTAGCCCATGCTTTGCGTTTGGCAGTCCAATAAGCTTGCTTGGCGCGTTGCTGCTCAATGATGCGCGCTGCTTTGCGCTTGCGGAGTGTCAAGGATAGCTTGACGTTTGCTATTAGCCCCCCCAGCATGGTTAAGCGTCTCCACGTGCCATGCGGACGGCCAGCTTGGCAGTGCCGGATTGTTGGTTTTGGAAGGCTTCGGCTATCCGTTCGAGACGGGCATTCTTTGCGGCCAGTGCGTCGGTCAAACGCTTGTTTGACGCCATCTCATCCCAAAGACGTTCTTCCATTGCGTTGCAGTCTTTGGCTGCCCGCACCATGTCCTTGTGCGCTTCGGCATAGGCTTGAAAAGCATGGTCAGCCTCATCCTGTGCTGCCTTAATGGCTTTCAGGCGGGTTGCCGCACCAGCAAAGAAACCAAGTGCGAAACAGGCGGTAGCGCCGCCGTAGATAAGCAAGTCTTCCATTACGCTGCAACTCCTCTGATTTTGTCCGCTTGACGAACGATGGCCATTGCAGGGCCGATGTGCGGACGTAGGATTTCGGCAACCTTCATGGTTTCCCGATGGTCGCGGTTGCCGTCTGTATTGGCTTTCATCAGTTCGCTTGCGCCGTCACACAGACCAGCGGCCAAGCTAAGGTCGGGTTCGGCAGCGTCACCGATGGGGACAAGCTGGAACCCATAAGCCGATGCCAGTTCGTCTAGGACGGTTGCGTCAGCCTTCAGCGCGTCGAACAGCGCCTTTGCGTCAGGGGTTGAACCGCCAAACACTTTATCCAGTGCGCGGGTTGTGCGGCCCATGCGATCGGCAAGGTTGCCGCGCCCTATCTTTGCAGCCACGCGGGCAAGGCCAGCGACAATAAGGCTATGGAACTGGGATTCCGAAATATGCTGCGGTTTCGGAACGACAGGGTTAAACAGTTCAGACATATTGGCCCCCATGAAAGGAGTCACAAAAACAAAATGCCAGCAGGGGCGAACCATGCGACCCGCGCTCCTGCTGGCCATAGTCTTCCGTCAGCGCGGCGGGAGAGTAGGAGCCAATGCGCTGCGGGACGAAAGTCATGCGGCTTGCTCCCGTGGTAATTCAGGGAGAGCCAAAACGGCTTCGCGATGGTCTTGCGGGATTTTGTTGCGTTCCCACCAGCCTTGGACAGTCGTATGATTGAGATGTCCAAGTTGGCGAGCCAAAGGGCGTATGCCGCCGCGTCGCGAGATGATGTCTTTATCCGTCATACGCATCTTGTACGCGATGCTGTACGTTTCGTCAACGTAGAAAGTGAATATCAAAAAAAAGACTATACGTTTATGGGAAACGAATCATCTTTGGGGGCCAAGCTGCGCTCACTGGTCGAACGGTCGGGCCGTTCGTATCGCGAAATTGCTAAAGCCGCAGGCTATTCGGGCGCATCCAGTGTGCAGCGATATTTTTCCGATGACTACGATCCGCCAGCTTTACCGCTCAATGTAGCCAACAAGCTGGCCAAGGGTTTTAACGGCTCAAGAGTGTCCCCAGAAGAAATTATGGCCCTGTCTGGAGTCCCATTGACTTTAGACGCTGTTACATTCAATCCTGAAAGCATAACAAAAAATCAGCCGCGAGATATTCCTGTCTACGGAACCGCGCTGGGGTCGCTCTTCAACTTTGAGGGGCAAGCAGTGGAACAGACGTTTTTAGACCAAGGCGATGTTATTTCACATTTTCGCAGGCCGCAGTCGTTAGTCGGGCGGTCAGATGTTTACGGCGTATATATTCAGGGCAGTTCGATGTTTCCTCGATTCCAGGAGGGCGAAATCGCCTTTGTGGACGGCAAGCGCCCGCCCCTGATAAACGACGATGTCATAGTGTTTTTGCGGCACTATAACGGCCATGATGAGGAATTAAGCGCCTGCCTTATCAAGAGGCTTGTCAGGCGAACCGCAAGCTATGTGGAATTGGAACAATTCAATCCGGCGCTAACCTTCCGCGTGGAGATCGAAAAGGTGGCCAAAATCCACCGCGTTATTCCTTGGGCGGAATTGCTATCATGAGGCCGCTTATATTGGTGGTCTTATTGGCTGGCTGTGGCGGGCCGCAAATGTCCGACAATCAAAAGCACGAAGCTAGGGCAATCGCCCTTGATGTTGCTGCCGCTACAAGTTCTAGCAGCGACTATTATGAGCTGCGTTCGCGGATTGAAAAGCTGGAACAGCAAGCGGAGCGTTCGGCATCGGCTGACAAGGTGACGCTTGACGCTTTGCAGGGCGCACTAGAGCGCGAAAAGCGCATGAGCGAAACGCTGGATAAGTTCATTGAGAATTACAATAAGCACACACATTGAAGGTCAAAAATAAAAGCCAAAATTCAAGGCTGTATGTTTTTTACGTAAGCGCGTACGTTTTTATTTGACATTGCGTACAGTTTAAGCGTACACCTGTCTTCACACAAGGAGACAGGCAATGTTTGCAGCCGACTTTTACAAAGCAATCAAAGAGCAGGCCACCGACGCCGCGCAACTTGACGCAGCCGAATGGCATTTGCCCTACACAGCCAAGATTGCCGAACTGGCACAGCTTGGCGACTTGCCATCATCACTTGACGTTATCGAACGCATTGACGCGCTGGAAGCCGAACTAGAGGCTATCCGCAGCGACTACGTCCACGACCTTGCCGTAGCTTATGACGCCGAAGGCAATGACGACGCTTGGGCCGATGCCGAAAGCGAAGCGCCTAGCGTTCAATCACTCATCGAAAATTACTGGGATGAACTGGCCGAACTGGGAGAGGCAGCATGACCAAAGAACTTTTCATCGAATGCCATGAAGAACTGATTGGCGAATATCTGGAAGCCCACCCGTCTGCAACCGAGCAGGAAGCCTATGACGCAACTGCCGACCTTGCATGGGAAGTCACCGTCGATCGCATAGCCGATATGGCCGACTGGGCGCACGATATGGCGAAAGAGGCCCTTTATGACTGACGCAATCTTAAAGCGCGCTCGTGAAGGCCGCGAGGCAATCAAGACACTAAAGACACCGGCAATAGAGGGCTTGGCGGTTGTGCTGTTTCCGATGTGCCTGATTTTGGCGGTGCTGTCATGACTGGTGGCCAGAGCCAAGCATGGCGCATCCTGACAGCCACTTTCCGCCCGTATGTAAGCGACGAAACTTGGGCAAGCATGGATGAAGCCGATCCGTTCGACCAGCAAGAGTTTTGCGAATGGTTTGATGAAACACATGAGGATTTAGCAAATGACTAAGCCAAACATTGCACAGCGCATCAATGCCGCAATGGCCGATGTGGACTACATCCAAAAGGAAAAGAAGCCCGGCATGAATTACAGCATTGTCTCTCACGATGCCGTAACATCCAAAGTGCGCCCGATCCTGCAAAAGCATGGCGTGGTTTACTACCCGCGCAATATGCAGGTGGAGCAGAACGGCAACCGCACTCAGGCCACATTTGATGTGCGCTTTGAAAACATTGATGACCGCAGCGATTTTATTGACGTTGCGACATTCGGTTACGGTGTTGACCCGCAAGATAAGGGGCCAGGCAAGGCCATGTCCTATGGCGTCAAATACGCGCTGTTGAAGGTGCTTGGGCTGGAAACCGGCGACGACCCCGACGAGGTGCAGGACGCAAAGGCTGACCACAAGCCCGAAGTTGTAACTATCACCGAAGAACAGCGCCACGACCTGCAAACGCTGATTGAGGCAACCGGCTCAAACATCGCCAAGTTTTGCGAATTTTACAAAATCAAGGCGCTGCCGGAAATGCCAGCCAGCACATTCAACCACGCAATCAAAACCCTCAAAAACAAACTTGAACCGAAGAAGGATGTGGCATGATTGAGCAACGATCCGACGCATGGTTTGCACAGCGTTGCGGCCACCTAACTGCATCCCGCATTGCCGACATGATGGCAAAGACAAAGAACGGTTGGGGGGCATCGCGTGAAAGCTACGCCGACCAGCTTATTGCCGAGCGACTAACCGGCATTGTGCAACCGGGCTTTAGCAACGCGGCGATGCAATGGGGAACCGAAACCGAACCCCAAGCCCGCAACGCCTACGAGTTTATTCAAGGCGAAACGGTAGTTGAAGCGCCGTTCGTGCTGCACCCTACTATTGCATGGTCGGGCGCGTCACCGGATGGCTTCGTAGGCGACAAGGGCCTGATTGAAATCAAATGCCCTAACACAACGACGCACACCGCCACGCTAGAGGGCAAGCCGATCCCCGATAAATACATCAAGCAAATGCAATGGCAGATGGCTTGCACCGAAACCGAATGGTGCGATTTCGCCAGCTTTGATCCGCGCTTGCCAGTCCACCTTCAATTGCACGTTACCCGCGTGGAACGGAATGACGCCTTGATTGCCGAGATTGAGGCCGCAGCGGTCGAGTTTTTGGACGAAATAGCTGCACGAATTGAGAAGATTGAAAACACCTACAGGAAGGCAGCATAATGACTGTAAACACCACAATCACCGGAAATGTCGGCAGGGATGCCGTCTATAAGGAAGGCCAGAACGGCAAGGGCTTTGTGAGCTTCCCCGTCGCTGGAAAATCAGGATGGGGCGATAAAGAGCAGACGCTTTGGTTTGATGTAACCAAATGGAACGCCAGCCCGAAGCTTGCTGAAATGCTTTTGAAGGGGACGAAAGTAACCATCATTGGCGACCAGTCGGAGCGCGAGCATCAAGGCAAGGTCTATAAACAGATAACCGCAGTTTCGATTGATGCGCATGGCCGGGCGGGCGCTGGCAGCGATACGGGAGCGCGTGAACAATCGCCGCCATCAGCAGGTGACTTTGACGATTTGGGAGACGTTCCGTTCATCGGAAGCAATTCGGTTTTCTAATGAAAACGAAGCCCGCCCATAAGCCTATCCGGCCCAAGTATAACCCCAGGCCGAACGCTAGGGAACTACGGCACCACAGGCGATTGCAGGAACTGCCCTGCATCGCTTGCGGCGGGGTTGGCGGTGTATTTCACCACTTGCTGACTAGCTGTCCAGATAAGCGCTGGCGGCGGGATCACGAACTAGGCTTGCCTATGTGTAATGCCTGTCACTGTGCGCTTCACGCTGATGGTAACGAGCGCAGATGGTGCGAACGGGAGGGCTTTGATCCTGTCAGGGAAGCGGTCTTCCTGCGCAATGAAAGCATTTACGAGGGCATCCTATGACACAGCATGTCATCTTGCGCGGCAGCTACCAAAGGCGGCTTGCCAAGGAATTGATCGACAAAGCCCCCGATAACGCTGTGGTGCGTATATCCGAGGCGCGGCGGTCATTGGAACAAAATGACAAACTTTGGGCCATGCTGTCCGATGTGTCGCGTTCCAAGCCTGAAGGCCGCACCCATACGCCGGAAATGTGGAAGGCGCTGTTTATGAACGCCTGCGGCCATGAAGTGCAGTTTTTGAACGGCATCGAGGGCGGCAACCCGTTTCCGGTCGGCTTTTCATCGTCGCGCCTGAAGGTGTCCGAAATGCGCGACCTAATAGATTTCATCGCGGCCTATGGCGACCGGCATGGCGTCAAATGGTCTGACTAATTCCACACCAAGGGACAGGGTGCAGCCCAAAAAGCGGCCCTGAATTTTATGAGCGCACGAATTGAAACGAAGGGACAGGATAACTGGCAATACCGCCCCGGTTATCAATATGTGCAACGGGTTCCTGGCCCTATCATGCCGATGGCGCGGGAACGCAAATGGAGGCTGTGGCGGTGAGTGCTGCCGATGCAGACACAAGGCGCATCATTCGGGCGCGTAAGAAGCTGCAAGAGGCAATCACGCAGATTGAACGCATGGAACAGCGCACGGCAACCGAAGGCTTTTTGCTTATGGATATGAAGCGCGCCGACAAAGGATTTAAAAAATCCGTTCAAGAAAGGAGTGGCGATGGATTGGCAGCCAATTGAAACTGCGCCCAAGGATGAGACAAACATCCTTTGCTTTATCCCTTACGAGGATTCGAGCCAAAACTTGATCTATGTTTTGCGGTATTCCTATTTAGGCAAGTGGGTGAGTGGCGCTTACCCGTATGAGGGAACGGCAAACCCTACCCACTGGATGCCGTTGCCGGAGCCGCCAAAATGAACCTATGGCCCGCCATGATGAAGCGCCGAACGGCTGCGGCCTACTGCGATTTGACAGAAGCGGCATTTGAGCGCGAAGTAATAGCCGGACGCATTCACCAGCCCGTCATGCTTGGCAATCGCCAACATTGGCACAGGGACACGTTAGACAAAGACCTTGCCCGCATCGCTGGCGTTGGCGGTGACTGGCGAACCGAAAGCAATCTATATGCCGCATGAGCCTTTGCCAAACACCAAGCGCGTGAAAGCCAAGGGGAAGTTCTACTATTATTTCCGCACAGGTGTTGTTGTGGCTGGCAAGGAAGTCCTAAAGCGATTGCCCGACCTAAAAGACCCGCGCTTTGGCAACGTCTATGCGTCTTTTCAGGCTGGCAGGACGCGCCGCGCAAATACCGCTGCATTGACTACGGTTAGCAGCTTGATCGACATTTACCTTGCATCGCAAGACTTCAAGAAATTGGCCAAGTCCAGCCAAAAGACCTATGGGATCCACCTTGAAAAGCTACGGCGGGAAATAGGCAACGCGCCCGCAAATGATGTTGAGCCGCGAGATATAACCCGCCTTATGGACAAGATGGCAGCAACGCCAGGGGCAGCCAATCTTGTGCTATCGGTAACAGGCGCGCTCTACAGATGGGGACGACGCCGCCACCACGTAGCGCATAACGTCAACCCGACGATTGACATTCAGCCCTTTGAATTAGGCGAACATCAGGCGTGGCCTGAAAACATCCTAGATGACGCCCTAAAGGCCAAAGACGAGCGCATAAGGCTGGCAGTCCATTTGCTGTATTACACAGCGCAGCGCATCGGTGACGTTTGCGAAATGCGCTGGTCGGACATTAAGGATGGCCACATCAAGGTTAAAGTCACCAAGACCGGCCTTGATATGGAAATACCGCTGCACGAGCGCCTAAAGGCCGAACTAGACGCAACGCCCAAGCGCGGCATGACAATCCTCACCCGATGGGATGGCGGGCCTGTAGGCCATCAGACGATCCGTAAGGAACTAAAGGAATTTGGCCAGCAATACGGGCTTGAACTTGTGCCGCATGGCATCCGTAAAAACGCGGTGATTGCATTGCTTGAAGCTGGCTGTTCCGTTGCTGAAACCGGCGCTGTTTCTGGACAGTCATTCCAGATGGTTGAATACTACGCCAAGCAAAGAAATCAGAAGCGATTATCGACTGCGGCCATCCTAAAATGGCAGGGGAACGAAAGGTGAATCGGAAAACCTTTGGCAAATTTATTCTACAACGGCGCGAATCCGAGGGTTGCAATCAAGTGTCGCTTAAGATAATGTGGCGCAAATCAGGGAAAAACGCGGGTTTTAGTGGTAAAACCGCCTTTAAGGTTTTCAATGGCCTAGCGTTACCTTGGAAAACTATTCGGGCCGGAAATGAGGCTGCAACCTCACCCCTCCCTCCCCCACCGACAGGAGAGAAGATATGAACGAGACTTGCGAGACTTGCCGGTATTGGAATCCGGGCTTTTCTAAATGGTCAACACTCCAATGCCCCGATGGCTTCGGAGAATGTAGGGCGAAGGCTCCTTGTGGGCCTTGGAATTTCGGCACGATGGTTGGCGAGGATTCACCTGTCGTTGCCTCCATAATGAACGCTTTTCCGATGGTCGCATCGGACGACTGGTGCGGTGAGCATCGCCAGCACTCCCCTGCGAAGGATGATTGATGCCAATCCGGCCAGAGAACAGAGCGCGCTATCCGAAAGATTGGAAAGTGTTGTCTGCGTTCATTCGTTTTGAGCGAGCCGGTGGACAATGCGAATGCACCGGCCATTGCGGACAGGAACATGAAGCGGGCCGATGCGAAGCGCGACATGGAGAAGCACATCCTGAAACCGGCTCGGTTGTTGTGCTAACAACAATGCACTTGGATCACCAGCCAGAGAACAACGATCACGCCAACCTACTTGCAGGCTGCCAGCGTTGCCACAACCGCTATGACGCACCGATGCGGCGCGCAGGCATAAAACAGCGGGCGCGTGATGCGATGGCGGTTGCTGATATGTTTGGCGAAACCCCATGACCCGCTTCACCTTTGGCCTATCACATGAAGGAGATGAATGATGCTTTGGATTGCTTTGGGGACAACGCTTTATTTGGCCGGTTATGCTGCGTTCGTTCGGTTGTATATCTACGACCACGCAAAAAGATGGAAGGGCCTGCCGTGGGATAGCGGCGAAACCGTCGGTGCCTTTTATTTTGGTTTAATGTGGCCAATAATTATGCCTTTGCTTCTGCACGGATTGTATCGCCTGAAATACCCCGCCACACCGAAAAACAGCTTGTTTGCCCGCATTCATGCCAAAGACAGGGCGCGGCCATGAAAGCCACCCTATCACCCCTCCAGATCGCCTGTGTGACCGCACTGTTCTTTGCAACGTCCATTGGTGCGCTGTTGCTGGCTTGGGGCTTTCGGAAATGGAATTTGAGAAAGGGAATTTGATGGTCGAACTTATCGCAAGGTTTTGGCTCTGGCTTTTATACAAGCGCACGCGAAAGGAATGGCAAATGTGTGGCCATTGTTACGGTGACCAGCGCGGAGAGTGCATCCGGATTAATCGGTGCATCAACGAGCAGGCTCTTAAAGATATGACCATGCGCGCCAAGGAGCCGACTAATGGATAACCAGAAACTATCCGAGCGGCTTTCCGCACCGCCTGATTGTGCGGAGTGTAACGGCAAGGGATATGCAGAACTTATCGACGGATGGGAGCGCCCTTGTGACGCCTGCCGTGGAGAAGGATTTGTGATGGATAAAGCAGAACAGCCGACAATCACGCAGGCTGACGAGTTATTGCGCGAGATATTCCTGCATGGCCATTCCGAGGGCTGGACAGGCAACCAGACCCGCCGTGACGTTCAACATGTTGATGCCGAAAAAGGATGGTCACTTTACGTAAGCAACGGCGCGTTAGAAAAGACAAAGGCCCGCCACCGCACCACATCACTAGCCGCGCAGGATGATTGGACTACAAAACGCGTGGCGGAATTGGTGGCCGAAGGTGATGGGCATTGGCGCTCTTGCACTGGATGCCATGAAACCAATGAAGGTGCTGAAACTGGCGACTACCCGTTCAATCCCGTTTTCAAAACGTATCAAGGTGGAGGTTGCGGTGAATGTGGCGGCATTGGCGTAGTTTGGGATGATATCGATTACGCCGACTATGCAGAGTTTTGCCTGAATGCAGACGATGATGCACCCTCACTAGCCGCGCAGGAAGTCGATAGCGGTATGAGTGGCGATGCAGTTGAACGGGCCGAATGGTTTTGGACGAACCTGCCCACAGGCCGAAAATGGACAGGATTAGCGACGCATGAAAAGGCGTTGGTATGCCACCAGATCGCTCGCATTACACCATCACCAGCCGCGCAGGATGGGCTGGTGGAGGCCGAAATCGACCGCCGCGTGGCCGAGGAACGGGCGAAGCTGTTGGAGCAGTTGCGGGGCCTGTCACTTTGGCTTGGTGCTGGTAGCGGCAGCGATGATGCGGCAGAGTTAGAGAAGCGCATCAGATGGGGTGTTGACCATCAAGTTTCCTCCACTGTTCAACGCTGCGCAGACGTTGTGGAGCGGCTATCGAAGAAGCCCGGAACGCGGTGGGGCGAAGTTAAAGCCGCAATCTTGGAATTGCAGGAAGTCCAATTTGAAAAGGAAAACAGCCATGAACAAGGATGATATTGCGGGGCTGGTGGAGCGGCTGCAGAGTGGGCTGGCCATTACGACACAGCCTTTAATGAATGAAGCAGCAGACCGCATCGAGGCGCTGGAAGCTGCTTTGCGTGAGGCTTATTATGAGCACGGGTGAAGATGCCATGACCGACGCCCTGCGCACTATTCTCGGATGCGCGGCAGTTGTTGTCCTTATCGCCGTTGGCCTGACAGCGTGGTGGCTGTCATGACCTACGCAATCTGGAAACCCAAACATGGTGGACAAGCTGCCATGATAGCCGAAAGGAGAATAGCGATGCCACTACCGACTGATAAAGATTATTGGCTGCGCTTGGCAAAACAAGAACAAGACTGCGATGTCACGGCAGGCGTTCCTAGTGAGCGAGACAGCCTTTGGTGGTGCCAAATGCTCGCGGCAATCGGCATTGAAGAGACTGGCGACACAGGCCCTCTCGCAGACATTTTTGCTGCGATACATCGAACGGCGGCAGGGGCTTTGATGTCAAAAGAGCGTGGCGGCAACTTTAAGCAGGAGAATAGCGATGGACGATAAGACACTCACCGTAACGGTTGTTGGACGCCGCTGCGTTTACATCGACGACTACAGAGTTGCTGGCAGCAAGCCTTATGTTTCTGAAAACTTGCCCAGTTGGAGCTTTGAGGCCGACATTAAAGATTTGCGCTATGCAATTGGACGGCGTCCTTCGTCCGCAAACAAAGCCTTGCAATCACGCATCGAGGCGCTGGAAGCTGCTTTGCGAATTGCAGCAAAGGCCGAGAGGGATAGGATTGTGGCGTGGTTGCGAAGTGACAAGCCTGACCGTGACAATGGCGGGCCGTGCAGACACGTAGAGCATAGCCAAGGCACTTGCATTTGCAATGAACTTGCCGACGCACTGGAGAGCCAGCCATGACCATCGAGCAGAAAGCGCGGGAGATTGCCCTTATAGTTGCCGAAGATGGCGGCGTTTCATGGTCACAAGAGCCGTATGCCGCAGCCCGTCTCGGCATAATCGAAGGTCTGGAAATGGCAGCGAAGGTGGCGGACAGACACACCTACCCTAGCGCCTTGGTGACATCCGAAGGCAAAGCAAAAGACATCGCCAAAGCCATCCGCGCACTCATTGAGGAACAGAAGGTATGAGCCTACGCCAATTCCTTCAAGTGAACTTCGGATGGGATTTATACCATTGGGAAGAATGGGAGATTGTGTTTTGACTGACAAATGCGGCTGCATCTTGGGAATGCCCCATGTGCATAAAATTAAAGGCCAATCGTTTCTTGCCATTGGTGGCGAGATTGTCCGCCCATTGACGCGGTTTGAGCGTTTTAAGTGGGAATGGTTTTGGGTGATCCCAAATGACTGACGCCATAATCCTAAAAGCCCGCGAACTTGCGGTAGAGAATATGCAACCAGGCGTTGTTGTAGAACGCGCTATATTAAAGGGTGCTTATGATAAAGGAACGCTGGTAACAAGATGGCTGCCAGATGCAGAACGGTTGGTTCTGGCTAATCGGGAAGAGGCGAACGATGAGTGAAACCGAAAAAGGCAAGGCCGCAATCACGCTCGTTATCGGGATGCAGGGAACCGTCGCCTATATGACCAAAGAGGGCTTTCCTATTCTGCAACCAGAGACCGATACCAAGCCTGCCAAGCTTCCAATTTGGCGAAGGCTTGCGCGGAAAGTTCTAGGTCGCTGACAGGGACTAAGGCGTAGTTTTCAGGAAGGTAGGCAAGTCCACTTTCTCCAACAGTTCCTTGGGCGGGGCTGCCGGTTTCGGGCAGATTGGCTTGTCCGGTTGAACCTCGATGGTTTTGCAGCCAGCGAGCAAGGCGGGCATCATAATCAGAACGCAGCTTCTTTTCCAGTTCGCGAGCATCGTTCGCTTTCCTTTCATTCTCCGCTTCAATGCGGGCTTTTTCCTCTTTGGCCAGCTTGGTTGCCAGCTTTTGCGCTTGCTCAACCTTGGCCAGCGTTTCGCGTAGTTCGGTGTTTTCTGCCTTCAGGCCGTCAAAGAAAAGAAACCCGTCTATCCTTGCCGTTTGCACAAGCAACAACGTGCCGAGCAAGGCTAAGGCAGTGCCGTATAGGATGCGTTTCCAGTTTGCGATTAGGGCTATCATTTGCCACCGCCTTCCGCGCTAAAGCCGTCCTTGCCCAACTTCACCGCACGGATGGAAACAAACATTCCCAACCCTGTAACGATAATCAGCAAGCAGCCGCCGATAAGGTATGCCAGATTGGAAAAGGTCTTCAGCAAGCCCCTGTCCAATGCTTCGACCATTGCCCATATTGTGAGGCACGTTAAAGCGGGCCCCGCCCCTGCAAAGACGAGATAAACAAGCGTCTGGCGGCCTTCGTGCGTGAAGGGGAATAAGTCGCGGAGCCATTTCACGATGCCATCTCCAAAGCATGGGCGCGGACATCTTGAACGCGGCGCGTCCAACCCTTCCCGAATGTCAGGAACGTCCGCAGATTGCGCAGGAAAGCCATACGGCGGTCGCACAGCGCGTTAATGGCGTTGCGGGGTGATTGGATAGCTGCCAGCGTCTTTGCGCCTATAACGCCGTCCTGTGCCACTCCTAGCACCGCCTGGAGATACTTGGACGCCCTGCCCACCCCTGAATTGACGGCAAAGTCAAACACGGCATAGTCAAGGCCAGCAGGCAACAGGTCAGCTTGCACCCGATCCCAATACTGGAATTTATAGATTGCCTTGACTTCATCATCAGTGATGAACTTGACCGATTGCGCGCCCCTGCCCCGCGTCTTGCGATAGGCGTCATAAACGGCTTGGGTAACGCCTCGATTGGTAGCGCCACCTGGATCACGCGGATGGTTCACGTAACCGCCTTCATGCACAAGCACTAGGTCAAGGCAGTGTTCGAAATTGTTGTTCATGCTGCAAACGCCCTTCGTGGTTCGGGAACGTAATGTTCGGGGTTCTTTGCCGAGATGCGATCCCAGACCTTCTCAATCGGCATTTTGTAGCGCCCAACGTCGCCATAGGAGCGAGAGCGCAAAACCAGCGTCATGGCTTGCTTGGAACGCCAGCCACCGTCATGGGCATGTTTGTCCATCGGTGCGAGATTGTTGAAGCTGCACCATTCAGCGCCCGCCAGTTCCTTGGCGCTAAAGTGATGGATATGCCCGCCGTCAATGTAGCGGAATGATGTTTCACCCCAGTCAAGCGCAAAGTCGGTTGACAGGATTTCGCGCAGGCGTTCGGGCTTTACCTTGTGGCCATGATGCACCAGCACCAGCGTCTTGCCCATGCGGTAAGCGATGAACGGGCTTTCATTCTGAAGAACGTGAACGCGGTTGTTACCAAGCCTTGCGTAAAGCCGCCTGAAATAGCGCGCAGCCCAATAGTCGTTCGTCTCGCTATGGTTGCCTTGGTTTATGATTATATCAACCGTTTCAGCCTTGCGAAGGGCCTTCTCGATGATGCTTTCCATAATGTCCAAATAGGCATCAATCATTTTGGGGAAGCGGCTGTCAAAGTCTAGCTGGTGGCCGCTGCGTTCAGTCATGCCCTTCATGTTTTCGTAGTGAGTGCCATCGCCAAGGTCGTTAATGACCATGCGTTCGCAATCAGGGGCCATGTCGATTAAATCAAAAGCGGCTTGCAGAATTTCCGCTTTCGCAATTTTCAGGTCAAAGTTAGCGCCGACTTCGTCATGATGGGCTAGCATCCCGATATGGGCATCGCCGATATTCAGCCACGGGATAATATCATGGCCGCCAAAGGTGACAGGACGCGGCGGGGGAATGTCTAGCTGCCGTTCAGGCCTGTTTTCAATTGCCTCGACAATGGCACTAGCCCATTGCTGGCGCAGGGCTTCGGCCTTAATCCAGATCGGGCGGCCATCGGCTGTTTGGGTAAAATGCGAATAGCCCTTAAGCGTGAAGCCCTCCGCAATCGGGTGGTTTATGCTGGCTTCAGGTGCGTAGCCCCGCCGCGCAGCCTTTTCCTTAAGCAGCTTTAGTGTTTTTTGCGGAAGCGAACGGTGCGTTCCCATAGCCTCGGCAACAAGTTTCCCGCTGCCCAGTTCATCTAATAGTCTTAGCGTTTCCCTTTGCTTGTCAGTGTCGCAATAGTCGTAAAGTTTTGGATCGACATGCATCAATCACCTCGTGGTTACGCGCCCGCACAGGAACGCCAGGAATATGAAGGGAGCAATCGGCGGCTTCATAAGCGCCAGAAAGACGAAGCAGGCCCAAGCTAGTCCTCGGACGGCTTGCGGCCTTGCCATCTTGCCTCAATCCAGTCGTAAATCCGCAGCAGCATCCATATAATCGTCAGGAATGAAGCAATTGATGGCAGTAACTTCACCAGCGCCCCCAAGGCGACGAATGCCGCAGTCGTGTCTAATAGATGCTTTGCGCCATCGCCCAGATGGTCAAGAACGTGATGCGGTCTCATTTCGCCACCCAGCCAGTGTTGCCCGTTCCACTTGCTTTCACGTAAATGCTGGTAGCTGCACCGCCATCGGTGCGACGGGCAAATGAACCAATCGGGGCTGTGATTTTAGCTTCAGGTGTTCCCGTAACCACAAAATCGCCAGACGTTCCAACGCCGCCAGCTACACGGTAAAAGGTGTCGGTGCCGCCATAGCCAATCAGCGGAACGGTTGTGTTATTATCAATCGTGCCTAGGAATACGCCAGCAGATGCACCGCTGCCAGAATACCCAACATAATTCAGTTTGGGGGTTCGCGTATCTCTAAAGCGGATATGACCAATCCGGCATGATTGCTGGTTAGTGGTCATGCTTGCAAGGAAGCCGTAGCCCGCGCCGGAAGGCTGGCCAACGTCCGACAAGTCAATTGCGCCAATTATCAAATCAGCAATAACGCCCGCCGTGCCAGACGTTCCCCTGTTCCAAAAGGCAATGCCAGTGGTTCGGGCGCGGTAGTATCCAATATTGGCAAAACCGTCGCGATTTTCAAAACCAAGTCCAGTGCCTGAAATTTCCAAGTGCTTGATGTTTACACAAGGATCAAGGCCCGCAGTGACTGGCGAAATAAGGAAGAATTGCGTGTTTACGTCTGTCCGCGCCCCGGTAATTTTCACCGTGTCCGCATTCAATCGGCACGAATAATAAAATTGAGCCGTTGCAGCCGTTGCCGTAATGCCGGTGACAGTCCATGTTCCAATGTTTAAGGTGATGCCGTAGTGCGTGTGCCAAGGCACAGTTGACCTAGGAACGATTACGCAATCCCATTGGCTGATATTCACAACAAAGTTATCAGCTTGGGTTGCCGTGGTTCCTGCTGTAAAGTCATTGCCTGCGCCCTTGGTATATAGATAACCAATGGTTCCGCTGTTGCGGGTTGCGCCGGTAAAGCTGTCAGGCTCAACGTCGAAACAGTTGCCATCGGTTGTGTCAGCAACGCCGCTGTATATGGCTGCGCCGCCGCTGCTATTATCAAGATAAGCCGAACCGATGTTGACGTTATCCACGGCCTGCCAAACAAGGTTTTTACGCCCTGCCGTTTTGGCTACAATGCGGCCTATATACCCGTCGCTAGTGCCCCGCGAATTGCTGGTTCCGCCTAAATATACATTATCGCCGCGAGCATTTTGACTGTTAATTGCTTCAATGTAAAAATTTGTAGCATCAAATAGATAAACGCCGTGCATATGCTCGTTGTTTGGCGAACCGACGTTGGAGACATTTGCGTCAACCTTCATCTCACCAAAAATCCGGATGTTGCTGACGCTAACAGCAACAACAATTCGGCTCCAATTTTTTAATCCTGCCTTGGCCTGAATGGTTGCGCCATCCTCAAAGATAAGCGTTGCGCCAGTCGGGATGGAAATGCAGTAGCTATAGCGGGTATTACCACCATCATTGAATGCAGACGCAGGGTCGTAATCCACCACATAGGTTGCTTGCGGAAAGCGGACAGGTTTACCCGTTGCAAGAGCGCGCCGGATAGCGGGGCCTGCATCGGTTGAGATGCTTTCACCAACGCCAAGAAACTGCTGCGGGGTAACTGCCATGTCGCGCAATTCTTGCTGAAGCGTTCGCGCAACAGCGCCCGTGCCTGATTGCAAAAAGCTGACAAGCGCCGAACCGCCAGAAGCAGCCAGTTGCGCCAAAACCCCTGTGTTTACGGGGTCAATGTCGTAAATGGTCGTGCCTTCATCGTTGGTTTTCAGGACGCCGCGATATTGCTTTGTGCTGTCAAAGTAGATGGGCGCAAACTTGCCCGCAGCGTCAGCCACAACCGGATTGCTATGCGCCACGTTAAGCGCAGCAGTGGTGTAAACCGACTGTGGGGTTGACGTGCCGGTCTGGTAAAAATACCACTTTGCGCCGTCTAGGTTCAGGCCGTTGGAACTGGTTGCGCGTGATGGTGTGATATGAAGTTCAGCAGCGGGCATTGTTTCCCCCAAAAAGAAAAGGGGCGCAAAGGCCCCAGATTTGTGTTAAGATGTTTGAATGCAGCGATTGAAAATGCCCGCCGCAGGGCTGTTTGCGTTTGTGTTATGGTTTTATTGGCCGTTCTTCGCCTACATCATCTCCCTCGGCAGCAGCCGCACGGGCTGACGTTGGAGCATTGGCTAGAAACTGTTTGATTGACGCAATATCGTTGGCGATGATCGGTTCTGCTGCCGCAATGCTGTCAAGGCGCTTGATATGCGCTTGCATAGCCTGCGGATTAGCGGGAACTTTAGCCAACCATGTAGCAAATTTGGGCGAAGCCAGCAGCTTGCCAAAGGCAAATTGACCGCCCGCCATAAGCCCCGCAACAATCGGGTTAAGCAAAAGGCCTGCGCCGCCCGTTACCGCCGCTTGAACGCCAACCGCCCTTGCAGTGTTAGATGTGTTCAAGAAGCGGCCTGCCTTCTTGTCCGCTGCGGCAATCTTCGCAAGATCATCCAAGGCCCTGCGGCTTTCGCCGGTAAACAAGATGGATTTAGCCTTGCCAGAAAGTTTGTTGTAATCGGTCAAAAACTTATCAAGCGAAAACGTGTTGTCGGTTTGCTGCCCTGGCGTTGGCTTGCCAAGCCGATCAATTACAGTCGCCCGGATGTTTCGCGCTTCGTTCTCTGGCAAGGCATTCATTAGGCGGCGAAGATTGGCCGCATTTCCGGTTTCTGCGTTGCCAAGGCGCTCTAGCGTTGACAAAATCTGTTCGCCGCTGCGCTGTGTGTTTTTGCCAAGCAACGGCTCTAATACTTCATCAATGGTTTCAACGCGCTTTTTCCAAAAATCGTCTGCGGTTTTAAATGCCGCCGCCGCATCATCTTTGCCCGCAGCGCGCAAGGCGTTCATCATGTCGTCGCTGGCCGCATTTACAACGCGGTTATAGATGCGGTTTGTATTGCTGCCGCGAATACCCTTAAAGTCGGCTTCTTCGCGCAAGGTTGTCCGCATGTTGCGGATACCTTCAATGCTGAACTTGCCGCCCGCCATATTCTTCTTGAGGCCTTCAAGTTCTTTGTATAGCGCAGTGTCTTTGCCGCCCGGAGCCTGTGCAATTCCGGCCAATTCTTCATCAATTACCGCAATGGCATTGTCGAGCGACGCCGTTACGCCTGCGGCTCGTTGGCGCGCGCGAGTGTAAAGCGCCGCACCAGTTTCGCCGGTTTTCTTTGAAAAGATATTGGCAGCTTTGCGGACAAGTTCGCCCGCATCTTCCTTATCCATTGCAACGCCTGCCGCGTCAGCTGCCCTTGAGCGGACGTTCTCAAGTTGCCCCTGCTGACGGTCAACAGCTTTTGCAATCGGTATTTCAGAGATAAAGCCTTGACGGCCACCCGCCGTTGCAATGCGCGTTCCGGTTCCACCAGTTTGCGCGGGCAACAAGTCAACGCCTTGGCGTTGTGCCGCTTGGGCTACTGGGCTAAGTGTTTTTGGCTGTGCGGCCCGCATCAGGGCATTTGTGCCGCTAAAGCCGCCAAGGCCGCCTGCGAAGCCCGCTGCCATTTGAACAGGTGCAGGAGCGCCAGCTTGCCGTGCTAGGTCTGCGGAAGCGCCTGCGGAAATACCGCCTGCCACTTGCTGCAAAGGCTGCTGCAAAAGCGAATTTACGACAGCCTGACTAGTTCCCTGCACAAGAGGGCGGGCCGCATTGGCAATGCCCAATCCAGTAAGTGCCGACAAGCCACCCTGATTGATTGCGGATGCCAGCGAGTTGCCTTCAGGCGCGCCGGTTGCATCGCGGAAGGTTTGCCCCAAATCGGTTGAAAGATCAGTTCCGGCAATTGCGTTAATACCAGTATTTAGCGGGTTGCCAATCAGGCCAACCGTGTTGCCAGCAAATTGTGCAACGTCCCCAAGGCCAGCGTATAGCGCATCTCCTAGACCGCCGCCATTAGGATCATTCGGCCCCTGTGGGCCTTGCGGGCCGTATAGCAAGACAAACTCGCCATTGGCGTCATAGTAGCCAAGCAGTTCGCCATTCTTGCCGTATTGGAAATCTGCTGCATCAGGGTATTTTTGGCGCAATTCATCTTCAACGCCGGGGCCTTCCCTCGGTGCAGCGGGCTGAACGCCGGAAAGCGTGAAAAGGCGCTCCTTGACCTGTTCCCATGCCGCAATGCGTTGGTTTGCTGGAAGGTCGGGGTTGCCAATGTCGCCCATTCGGGCAGCGATAAACTTGCGGTCGCCATCCGAGATTTGCGCGCCAAGACTGCCACCACTCATCTGCAAAACCATGTCATTGGCGATGGTCTCAAGTTTGCCGATGTTCTCCATGCCATCTGTGGCTTGGCCAGTTATTGCCCCGTAAGCATCCGCGCCAAGGCGCTGCAACGTGCCACTGGTTGAACCTTGGATAAGTTCTGCAACGGGGTCTTTGTCGCCAGTTACGCCAGCGGCGGCCAAAACGTTTTTAGCGATGTTGGCTTGGCCTTCAGTAGTTTTCGGGTCAAGGCTGCCGCTAGTGCTTCCCTTTGGAGCGGGAACGCCCCTAATCAATACCGCTTCTCCACCAACAATGCCGTCCTTCCACATGTAACCAGTGGGCAGCTTGGGGCCGTTGGGATCGCTTTCCGGCTTATCAGCAGGCCCTCCCGGAATAGGGCGCAAGCCGCCACGACCATCGGTTTCATAGCCTGACGGGATGGCGGGTGGCGCAGGACGGCCACGAATAATTCCCGGCGCACTAGGGGCCGGTGCGGGGGCCTGCGAAGGCTGGCCATCAAGAACAAAGCCGGGAGGTAAACCTTGCATTAGCGATACCTTTTTCTTGAATTGCTTACGTCAGGAGCGCGGCCCCAACCGGGGAACGTGATGTGGATTGCATTGCCGTTAGTGTCTTCAACGCGAGCATTGGGGTAACGTTGCTTCACCCATTGCTTTGCTTGTGATTTTGACCAACCTTGAGGAACGGCAAAATCAACCGCGTTGCCCGCTGTGTGCTGGCTGTGCGTTGTCGTTGTTAGACCTTGCGTTCTTAAAGCGTTTTGGTGCGCCTGCGTCCTGAATCCGCTTGTCGGACGAAAGCCCGCTGCCTGAAAGTCAGGGAGTGGGTTGAAGTTGCGAGGGAAACCCGCCAGCGCCGTTGCCGACGCTGCCTCCCATCGGTTGCCATTGCCCGTTGCGGAACACGATTTTTTCGCCAGTCTGCGGGTTGGTTGCGGTTGCGCCATCCTGAATTTGCGGATTCTGCGCCCCGGTTTCCGCGTTCCATGCGGCGACCGCTGCAGGGTCTTTTACGTTAATTAAGCCCGCACCCTGCGGAGCAGCCATGTAGTTAGGACGCTCTAGTTCAAACAGCTTTGCAATCTGGCCTGAATTAGCAATCAATGCCTCAAGCGATTGAGGGTTGTATTGACCGCGATAGCTTGCAAGGTCGCCATATCCGAGTGCAATGCCCTGCTCCACGGCAGCGTCCCAAAGTTGCGGGCGCTGCGCTTCTGGTGCTTGGCTGATACGCAAAGCCGCATTGCCAAGATAGTCGTTGCGGGCCTTCATAGCGTCTTTGTCGCGCTGGCCAATCTTAGACCAAGCATCCCAATCAATGCCTGCTAGTTCCGCAATGGCCGCCTTGTCGCCTTGTGCGGCGCGCATTTTAACATCGCGTTCTCGCTGCGCCTGCTGCTGCTGGCCGCGCTGCTGCTGCAAAGCATAAGCCTCACGCGGTGCAAAGCGCATCAGGTCGTTAGAAATAGGCGCATTCGGGTCTTGCGCCATTGCTGCTAGTTGCTTGTCAATCTCGCTTTCAGCGCGCCGCTGACGGCCTTGCTCCATGCCCTGCTGAAACGCACCGCCAATATCGACAGGCCGCAGAATGTTCCAGTTAATGTCAACCATTCTCTAATTCCTTGATGCGTTCCTTGATGCGTTCGGCGCTGGCTTTCCAACCGGGCTTGTTTTCCCGCTTGCGTAGCTTTTCTTTGAGGGCTTCCAATTCTGTCATCAGAAGATGCCCGGATTTTGCTGGAACATGCTGGTGATGCTGTTGTTAATGCCGTTGCTACCGCCGCCGAAGCTGGAGCCGAAAATGCCGCCAAGGCCATTGGCAACGCTGCCCCACATATTTGCGGTTGACTGGCCGCGCATCAGTGCTGCGTTCGCCGCTGCGGTTCCCGCTGAATTGTTGTTGGCCGATACCGAATTGGCGTAGTTCTGACCAACGCCCGCCTGTGCCGACGCACCAGCCAAGCCCACGCCCTGCTGGTTAGCAAGCTGACCAAGGTAATTGCCAAATTCGTTCGATGCGATGTTCTGGCCGTAGTTGAGAGCGGCTTTCAATCGTGCGCCGCTGTTCAGGACAGGCGCGCCAGCATCAAGCGCCCGCATTCCCTCGTTAAAGCGGAACTGATAGCCGGTTGAATTGCGGTAGTTGTTGAAGGCGTTGTTGTAATCGGCCTGCGGGCTTGTCATCGCCTGATATTGCCCGTTTGCGTTTGCGCCCACTTGCGGCAAATCTTCGCGATAGCCTTGCGGATAATACACATCGCCGCCCATTTCTTCGAACATCCGGCGTTCGATCATGCCATCGCCAATGCCGCTGCCGCCCATATAGCCATAGGGCGCGCCAAACTGCATCATCGGGTTCATTTGGGGCTGCTGCTGTTGCGGGACACCAAGGCCAAGGAGCGCATTAATTGCGTTGCCCGCCGCGTTGCCGCGCTGCTGGAATGGTGACAAAACAGCCGCGTTCTGCTGATAAATCTCGCGCTGCAAGGCATTATTCTGCGCCGCCGTTTGCTGTGCGGTTTGTTCCGCACGACGCGCAGCCTTCTTTTGTGCAGACGAGCCAATGAGAGCGCCGCCAATTGAGGCGACACCCCCGATGATAGCACCAACGGGCATATCTATTTCTCCAGTATGAAAAGTTCCCGCAAGCCCTCAGGCGTTTCCATCACCCCAAGGCTTGAAAATCCTATTTTCCGATTGAACAGCCGGACATGCCGCCATTCCACAGGGGTAAGCCCCCAAATCATCCTTGCATCGACCTCGGCGAGCATTTTTCGGCCCAGTTCAATTGCTTCTTTGCCACGCGCCGTAAAGTGAACGTGACCTTCATAAATCCCCGGCCCGCGCCATGCGAAAAGCCCGATATTCTCACCCTCAACCAAAACGATATTGCGCCGGTCATTCACCAGCGCCGATGTGTCGCCTTCCTTGTAAATCGCGTTCACAAGGTCAGGGTCAAACGTCCTCAAAATTCCTGCTCTCGCACATAACCCGGAGGCGTTGTTCCGCGCCCGTCAGATGGCGGATCACCAACAGCCGGAATGGTAACGCCGCCGATAACGTGCGTGTCGCCAGTCTGCGTTATTTCCCCCGTTGTCGCTTGATAAGTTACAGCCCCGCCCGCCCTTGCCGCGTCCACGTAATAGATGCGAACAAAGGTTCCAGGCGTCTGCCCCGTAACCGTTCCAGAATTGACGCTTACAGTCGAAGAACCATAAACCCTGCTGTGGGCCGATACAGTCACCACACCCGAACTGGTGGCCGTCAGGAGGCCATCAATGTGGTCTGTGTAGCTGTTGGCCAGGTCAATGGTCGATTGAACCGCCATTGCCTCTTGTTTTGCCTCGTTACCCAATGCCAAGGCCGCTTGCGCCTGACTTAGCGCCAATTGGATTGCGTCAATCTGGCTTTGCTGGTCCAGAAAAGCATCCTCAATTGCCTCTACAGTCTTTTGCCACAGCCCTTGAAACTGAAACGATGCGCCTTCAGGCCCCGATATTGGAACACCCCTAAGCAGCCTGTCCAAGCGAATGTTGCGGCCAGTTAGCCCGCTGTCCAAATCCGGCCCAAGCTCAAAACTTCCCCCCGTCATCGACAGAACAGCAGGGCTTGTCATCATGTAAACAGGCGTCAGTGCAACAGAGCCGCCCGCCATCGCTATTGAGGCAGGCGAAATGTCAATGCTAGGCATTGGTAAAGACGGTTCCAGCGCCGATTGTAAAGACTTGGGTGTCAGGCAGCGTGTAGGACGTGCCGTAATCCAGAAAGCCTATTAGTTCATCATTGGTGGCCGTGTCGTTATATAGCACAATATAGCGGAACGGGCCGATGCCGCCGCCCGCTGCCGTAAATGACGCGGAATTGACAACAAGGCTATATGTGCCGCCCGATTGCGACGAAGAACTAACCGTCACCGTTGCGCCACCTGCCGTATAGCCAAAGCCTGCCGATATTTCTGTAATGTTAGCCTTAACCGTGTTGGTCAGAACCGGCGCGGTGTTGGTCAGCATATACTTCAAGGTATCGGACGAAAGGTTATGCACCTTCTCGCTGATCGCCTCTTTGAAGCTGTTGAAAATCGAAAAAGTGATTGCCATTAGCGTTGCCTTCCACCCGTTGCCGCATTGGCTTGAACATCTGAAAGCCGGAAACTTACAGGGTCGGTTATGCGAAACTGAAACAGCGCGCCGGGGTCGTCAAACATCCCCAAAGCGCGCCATTCCACCCTCTGCCGATATTGCCCCTGTTCCCCCAGTTGCTCGGCTTCCCAATCTTCCCAAGTGTTGCCAGCATCATAGCTGAACCGCATTTCCAGTGTCGGATCGGTGTATATACCCACCAGATTTGGCGTTGTGCCAACTTCACAGGTCAGGCGGATATTATCAATCTGGGCAGGCTGTTCCAGTTCAACCCCCGCCATGAACAGGCGTTCGATGATGCCTTCATCGTCATAGTCGCCCCAAGCCCAAATCTTGCCGGTTTCATCATCGCCAAAATCAGCCATAGCGCGAAAATTGGTGCGCCCGTAGCTTTTGAACTCACACCATTGGCCGGTAGTCACATCATGCGCCATTGTGAAATCATCGCCGCGCAGACACACAAACTTGTGCCGTTCATCATCAAGCGCAAACACACCAAGGCTGGTTGAACCGTCAGCCTTTTCTACAATGCCGTCATCAGATACCGCCTGTGGCACATCGCCATTGCGATAAACAATCTTGTCAGCGCCAACCCAATAAAAGCTGTTATCAACCCTTACAGCGCAGCCAGTGGCGTAAATGCCCTGTTCAAATACCCGCTGTTGAATGGGCGAATAAGGCAAATTAGGATCGCCGGTAAAACCCCAAAATTCGACACTTTCCGTGCCGAAGAACACAAGCACACCATCGAGAACCAGAACATCGAGCAATGCGTCTGGTTCGTTTTCGGCCTCGGCAAAGTCTAGCGGATCCCATGAACGCCCGTTATTGACACCGGAGAAATACCATTCCCCTGTTCCGTTGCTCAACCCGATGAAATAGCGGCCTGTGAAAGCAATCGTGGTTGCGGCAGCTTCAGGAAAGCCAGCATTGACAAAATCCGTGCCGTTATAGCTGTAAATCGCCCCACCAGCGTTAACGAGAACTTCCAGCCCGTTCGATACTATGCGGGCTTGCCCCCCGCCCGCGACTGTCCCCAACAAGGTTGCACCGCGATAAAATTCATCGCCCGATAGTGTGAACCTGTCACCCCCAAACACACCGTCTTTTTGAAACGTGGCCCGAACCGGCCCCGCCCCTACATCAGCCACTTCAACTAGTGCCTTGCGGCTTTGCAGGATTACCCCCTGGCTGTCAGACTTTTCAACAAACAGGTTGATAAGTTCCAGTGGCGGCAGATTGCCCCTGTTGCGCGTATATGCGCCAAGGCCATACGGAATTTTCATTCGGTTATGTCCTTAACTATCCACGCTGCAACGGCACAAACGCAGGCCAGAGCCGTCAAGGCCCCAAGCACAAAGCCAAGCAGCAGCATCAATAATAGACCGGATCGTCACGCTTGGTGGCGAGCTTCTGCGAAATAGCGCCCTTGAACCGGAAACCTCGTGCAGTCGTGCGCGGCGGCAATTCAGCGCCGAACATTTCCGCAAATTCCATCGCAAACAACGCTGCAAGGCCCGCCTTGTCACGTTCTGCCAAAGGCGCTTCGCTGTTCAGCGTCAAATCATGCGCGGTTTGCCAGCGGCCCAAGCTGAAAACATGGTTTTCCTGTGCAGCGCCGTTAATGACAATGATTGCCGTTAAGTCGTAAGGCTTGCGGGTTTCATTGCCCTCGGTGATGGTCTGCGGAATGGTTATAGCTGCGCCGTTCGTTACAATGCGCTCATTTTCCTGCGCGGTGTAAGCCGAAGTCGCATAAACTTCTGTAAAAGGCCCCAAAGGCCCATCAGCAAACATGCTGTCATAAATAGACTGCAACACGGTCAAACCGGCATCAGCCTCTTTTGCCTTCGGTTCGCGGCCAAGCGGAACAACCCGCGCCTGCTGAAGGCCCAAGGTGATAATATCACGGCATGTTATCATTTATCACCCCTCCCAAAAAGAAAGGGGAGAGCCGAAGCCCTCCCCAATCCTGTTATTCGACTACGTAAAGCAAGCTGAGATACAGGGTGCCCGCAGCGCCGGTTGCAGCGTTGGCCTGTGCAACGCCGGTAATCAGCGTTTCAGTGTCGTATTTGTAGCCAGCGCCGGTTACTGCGGTTGCAGTTGAAAGGGCACCAGTCTGCCCCACGGTAGAAGCCGCAAACAAGCGGTCTGCATCGCCGGAATCGCCCACGTTGATAGTGAGCGTCGGGGTGGCGTTGGTGTCCATGTCGGTGGACTCCAAAACCGCGCTGATCACACGAGCGCCAGCAGGCAGATAGCCAAAGTTGATGGTATCCGACGTTGATGGAGCCGCCGTGCAGGAGACTTCAAAAAACGCCGCTTTCAAATCACCTGCAAGACCGTGCGATGCAACCGGCTTGCGGGCATAGTTGGTAGCTGAATAAGTAGCCATTTCTTAATCCTTAGAAAAAAGGGCGGAGCCGAAACCCCGCCCGTCAAGATTAGCTGTCGGATGCCGCAGCAAAGAAGCCGGTAACCATGCCGTGCTGCTTGCCGTTAAAGGCCATCTTCTTGACGCCAAGAAGTTCCTCAACAGCAACGCCCGGACGGAAAGCGTAGTCCTTCGTGGTGTCAGTCCGCATGGTGGGCATCTGCCCCCAAGCAACGCCGACAGCCTGCTGACCGCACAGGAAGACAGGACGAACGTCAGCCGAAGCCGCACCGGCACCGTTCAAGGTGAACGCTGCGCCGCCGTTTGCTGCGATGTCGTCAATTTCCGGGACTTCGCGGTGAATGACGCCGTCATAAATTAGGTCGCCATCTTGGAAGAGCGGGTTGTTTTCAACATCGCGAGGACGGGCCTCACGGTTAGCAGCAGTGATCGTGCTGTCAGCCTTCAGGTCGCGGAAAGTGCGCGCACCGTGGAACGCAACGAAATACTCCTGACCAACCTTCGACTTGAACGGACGAATGTGCGGGTCAGCCAGCTTTGCCATACGCTTCATCAACGAAGCCGCCGAAGCAGTCATTTTGTCTGCTGCGGTGTCAATGTTGCCGAGAGCGGTTGCAAAGGTTGCAGAGTAGTTTGACAACACAGCACCGAAAAGCAGGCGGTCTTGGTTAGCCGCTGCCCATGCGTTGCGGTTAGCCGCAGTCGAGTCAGCAAGGTTTACAGTGGTGTCACCAGAAGTAACAGCCGAAAGCATAGCCTTGATGATGTCATCACGGAACTGTTCCGACTCCCAATTACGAAGCGCATCACGCGCCGCGTTCATCAGGTCAATGTCGGTCTTGTAGCTGGTCGATTTAGGAACACGGACGCCATTACGACGCCAATCAATCGAAATTGCACAGTTGTAGTTGCCAAGGTCTTCCTCGGCACCGTCCAGAACCGACGAACCAGTAACGCCAGTGCCGCTAAGGCGGGTGATAAGAGGAATGTTGATCGTCTTGCCAGCTTCGTTTTCAAGTTCATGCTTGGCAACGATGATGCTGGTCGGAGACTTGCCCATGTAACCCGAAAAGCCCGATTCACGGACATATTCGCTGAAATACTGCGAAAGCCACTTCTGCTTTTCAGAAGCGGATGCAAGAGTTACTTCTGCCATTTTCTATTACCTTTTGAAAAAGTCGTCGAAAATCGCCGCGTCTCCCATAGCTACGTGTTGAACCCCCGCCGCAGATGGCGCGGCAGCTATGGTTTTCGGCTCTTCGACTTGTGGAGCGGCCTGTGCCGCGTTCGCTTGGGCCTGTGCGGCCTTCCACGCCTGAAATTGTGACCATTCGTCGGGCTTTACCTGTGAAGCCATTTGCTCCTTTCGGTATTCAGCCACGGCGAACCCATAAGGGTTGCGTTGCGATAAAACTTTTTGACCAAAGCCCGGCATTTCCGTTGCTTTGCGATTGACCCAATCAAGGGCCTGATCGACAACATCATCGCCAAACTTTTCGCGGGCTAAGTCTTCCGACAAATCCAGTTTGGCATTCAATGCCGCACGGTTTGCCATGCTGGCCTGATACGCATTAAAGGCATCAAGGTCTTCAATCGGATCAGGGGCAGGAAGTTCAACTTGCTGTTGTTCCTGTTCTGCCAAGCGGCTTTTTAGCTGTCGAACCTCATCACGCACCTCGTGCAATGCCGCCAATGGCACCATGACGGGCTTGTTTTCAGGTTCTGGTTCAGGCTGTGGGGCCTGTTCCTCAATTCCCGCTTCCTGTTCAATTACCGATTCTGCAACCGGCTCTTCGCCTTCCAAAAAGTTTAAATCGTCCATAAATCCCCTTGCCTGTAACGTCGGCACAACGAAGCACCCGATCCCCGGTGGCGGGGTCAGCAATTGCGACTGCTAACTGTCGAAAACGCCCGTTAAGGTCGGCGGCACCTGTCTCGTTAAGCTACCGCACCCATTCCGGCCTGAAACGCATTCATCTGAATGCTGGCCATTGTGGCTTGTGCGTCCGCCATGTTTTTGGCGGTCTTGCTTTTCGTCTCTTCGATTTTGGCTGTAGCGCCCTCCACCCCAAGCTGCTGCTCTGGATTAGGCTGCGACTGCTGTTCTTTAAGCTTCTCAATAATCTCGCGCTTCTTTGGAAGGCTTGACGATTCCAAAAGTAACATCGGGTCAATCGGAACGCCAGCCTTGGCCAAATCGACAAGGGCAAGAAACTGTTCCTGCGCCAAGTTTGCCGTATCCGGCACGGTATCCAACGTTATATCGACATCCAATTCTGCGAGGCGGTTATTGTAGCCAATGACTTGCGGTTGCAGCATCGGCATACCGTCCGGCCCCATGACTACCATTGGCGGCCCCATTACAGGTTCATTCACTTGCAAGAATTGAACAGCGCCCTCGTCGTCGGTAATACGTATCCATTCCGGCTGATCCATGAATTGCACGGCACGATCCCAAAAGGCTTCGTAAACGCGATGCTCCCAATCCTCAAATCCGCCAAACAATGTGGCTTGCTCTGTAAGTCCCGCCTGTTGCCTTACAAGCTGCGAACGACCCGATGCGTTATCACCGCCACGCGCCAATATGGCAGGGTTAGGCCCTTCCCTATCCATTTCCCCTTCAGCAATCGCCAGAAGGTTGAACTGGCCGGAAACAACATCACTGCGTGAAACTGGCTGCCAACCAATCGGCAAAACGCCATCCGGCCTTGACGCCTCTTTGCGCGCTGCCTCTGCGTCAGTGTTATACGCCAATTCACTAGATGCCTGAATTTGGCGGTTGTTCAATTCATGCAGCAGCTTTTGGCGGCGCTTGTTAAATTCGTCTTGCGGGGCGCGCATATCACGCACAATACCGTAACGGTTGTTTTCGCGGTCAACATAACAAGATTGCGCCACAATCGGGCAAACACTTTCAGTCTTGTTGCTGCGCTTGCGAACAAAAGGAACCGGCTTCGGCTCCTGCAAATAGCCGCCAGCATAAAAGATGGTGTGAACCCATTGCGCGCCTTTGCGGCAATACAACTCGATTACCATCAAGCGACGATGCGAACGGTCAATCCATTGGCTGTAAGCGTCATTCGGACGGTCGTTAAATGTATCATCAAAGCCACCATCGGGCGAAAAGGCACTGTCAATGCCGTTTTCGGCCTCCGGATACATTGCAATAACGTCATCAGCATAAAGCCACTTGGCAATACCCATATAGCGCGCATCGCGAAAATCAGCCTTGCGCGAACGCGGATCGTAGAAAAACTCTTCCCAGTTTATTTCAACATAAACGGGCTTTTTATTTTCCGTTGTAATCAGTGCCGCACAGGTGCCAGGAGCAAGATAATCATAAGCCGCGTCCATACGCCGCGCATCAAAACGGTTTACATCCGCAAGATAGCGCAGAACCTTGGTTGCAACCTCCGAACCCGCCTCATCTTTAGGATTGCGGGGGAACGCTCGTGGGTCGGTTGAACCCTGCTTCAATACGCCAAGCGTTCCGTTCACAGCCTTGCGGACGCGGTTAAAAATACCGTCAGGCTGCCCGCGCTTTTGTAGGGTTGACCGTTCTTCGCGGGTTAGCTGGTAGCCATGAAAATAATCGTCATCAATTCGGCTTTCGCGGCGGCTGTCCTGCAACAGATCGCGGCTTTCCGAAAACAGCTTTCGGTAGTAATCAAGAGGCTTCAAATTGTTTTCCAATTCACAACCTCCCCTTTGGGCCTACCCCATAAATCTGGCGGATTTTTTGAACGCTCTTCTTCTGCCGGTTTGTAACCAGTGCGCCGCAACTCTTCTAAGGCGTAGCGAAGCGCATCAATTGTATGGTTGTTCTTGTCTTCCAGCACCGGCAATATCTCGCCAGTGTGTTCATCAACCTTGTAACTGTAGAGCGTAAGCTCCTCGGCAACCTTCTTGCACCGAGGATGAACGATAATGTCGAACGACTTTAAAAACTCGATGCCGTCCTCAACCGAACCTTGCCCCTTTAATGCGGGGGTAATCGAAAAGCCCTGACGCCGCATATAACTAACGGTTTCAGGTCGGGCGCTGTCAGCCCTTATCAGCCATTTGTTTGCACCAGGTATCGTGTTGAACAACTTGGGCAGATGGTCAATTTCACAACCAACTTGCCAAGCCTCTGCATCAACATACAGTTTGCGGCCTTCAATGTGACACCGAACCAAAACAGTCGGGTCAATCGCAAAGCCCCAGTCCGCGCCAAACCGATGAATGGCCTTTTCAGGCGTTGTAAATTCTTCAACCTTCCAATTGCGAAACACCCGCGCCTCGCTGTTAAGGCTGTAATGCCCTTGCCATACGTGCAAGAACTTGTCGGGGTCGCGCCTTCTGTCATCCTCTAGGTCTGCCTTCAGTTCGGCAGGCAAATAAGGATTGCTGTCCCAGTTAACTTCAATAACCGCGCTATCAACAGGCGGGCTTTCACCGCGCAACAGCATGTCAACAGGATCGGTCGGCTTGTTAGGGTTCCAGCTAAACCATAATTCGCTGCCAGCCTTGCGAATGGTCGGGCGCAGCAAGTCCAAAGACCGCTGGCTTAACGATTGCGCCTCCTCAACCCATGCCACGTCAAAACCTTCCAGCGACTTGATTGAGTCCGCTGTGTGGTTTTGCATCCCCTGAAATATGATAACGCCGCCGCCAGGAGTTTTGATTTCCGCCTCAAGGATTTGGAATAAGTGCGAGACACCTAGCTTCCGTATCTTGTCTTCTACCAGCAGTTTGACCGAGTTTTTTAGCGACTTCTGAACTTCACGAACGCAAGCAGCCCTGAACCCTTGTTGCGTCGATGCCCTAACAACCAGCATTTCAGCAAAGGCGTGTGACTTGCCCGAACCGCGCCCGCCGTAAGCCCCTTTATATCGTGCTGGCTTCCATAAAGGTGCAAAGACCTTTGGAGGCTCTAACAGCCGCCTAGACGAAGCGGATGTCGAAGCCGGTGAAGGCGATTGGGTTGTCTCCCTCGTCTCCGCCAACATGTTTCACCTTGTCGCTGTATTTGCCCTTGAGCTTGCCAGCTATCCATTTGCGCGTTTCAACAGCCAATCGGTCGCGCTGAACGTCTGCGTCCTTGCCTTCAAGCAAAGCCTTTTTGCCGTCCGCAATGTCCAGCATGTCATCGACCAAACTGTCAGCCTGCGCTTCCCGTGCGCGTGTGTATTGGTCTTGAAAATCCTGCTTCTCTGCCAACCAGCGGAAGACAGTTGCCTTACTTGGCATTTCGTTATCGCGACAGATCGAGCGAAGGCTTTCACCGTCTGCAATGCGTTCGCAGATTTCGTCTGCCAGTTCCTCGCTGAATATGCTTGGTCGGCCTTGCGTCACTTGCGCACCACGAAGATAACCACGCCGCGATGAATGCGAACATCGTAAAGCATGACAGCCTCCTGAAATTCACCCGTCCGCAAGCATTACCGCACGTTGCCACAATGTAGGCTGTCTGTCGTTTTGCCGGTTGTTGGGACGGGTTGGCCCTAACGGGGTGGGCCAAAATAATCAGGGTCGCACTGTGACGCCCTGACCGGAGCCTTCTTAAGGCCCGTCGGTATAGAAAAACCCGCCAAGCACGGGGAGCCTGACGGGTAACTTGTCTGCGCTAGACGCAAATATAACAACTTATCTAGCCCATACACTTTAGGCCAAACTTTGTCAAGCCTGCATTGCACTAATCAGGCGACGGGCGGCAAAGCGCAATTCCAATATTGCCATGTCCATTTCCTCTTTGCTGGCGTGATATTTGCAAACCTTCTGGCCTTGCTCTTTCCAGCACTTCAAACGCCCGCCACCATTGCGGCAAATCCATTCGGTCATTGTCATTTCATCAACCGCTATAGCCTCGGCAATGGGGCGCAAGCTGCCAAGTTCACCTTCAAGCCAGCGCACTTCCCTTTGCGCCGATATAACGCTTGGCGGCAAGCATCCCCACCCATCCCCACCCTGCGGGCTGATAAGGCGTCCAATGCTGTCCTTTAGCGGCGATGCCTCGGCCAGTGCTTTCTGATCGGCATAATGGCCCAAAGCTTTATGCTCGGCATGGCTAATACGTTCACGCTTTAGCAGTGTGTCGATTGGCGGTGTCAAACGTGTTGCTAGGCCGACGCGGTGCGTTTCCCTGCCCGCAATCCGCTCGACAGTCGGAGCAACAACGTCAACTGGTTTCTTCTTTGGTTTAGCCATGCCCTATCCCCTTAAAATTGCTTCCGTAGCCGTTTGTCCGAGTCCGCCGCCGAACTTCTGCGCCGATGATGTCCCGCGCTTCACCGCGTGTCTTGCAGTCATAATCAAGCATGATGCGGTCTAGGATGAAGTCGCTGTGCAGTTCCTTGTCGGTGTAAGAACGAACGTCTCGCCAGTTGTGGCGAAGCATTCTTGCCCATGCGCCTGGATGGCTGCTGTTGCTTTCGGGATCGTCAATCATGCGACACCGTAATGCTTCAGATAAAACCGCGACCACGAGTCATCCGGATATTTGCCTTCAGTCCAGTTCTTGCGGAGTTGGTCTTTGGTCATCTTTCCGGCTTTCCACTTGTTGAGGTCCATTAGGAACTTTGTGCGCGGGTTAACCGTCACCCACCCTTGCCCTCGCCGCCAAATTTTTCAGCCAGTCTTCTTGGTGCTGCGATGGCGGAGTAATTTGATGCGCCATTGATTTCAGAAAGCCGATTTCAGCTTCAGTGAACGACTTGCCGGAATATTGAACCTTCATTGCAGTCCGCCGCCATTGCGGAATAATTTTCGCCGGTATCATTTCATTTCCCCTATTTTGTGCCGTAACGCTTCGCCAGAAACGCGGCCCGTTCATCCTGATAGGAATTGCCGCCCGACATCTTTGGGATGTAGGCAACCGGATCGCTTATCGAATTGGCTTGGCAGTAGGCTATGCGCCGAACCGTCTCTGCGTCCTTGTATAGACTGCGCCACTTGCCAATCAGGCTGCGGGCTGCCTTGTCAGACTGGCCAGTTGACTTGATGTAGTCGAGACATTCCCCAAAAAGTCTTTCAGCCAATGTGGGCGGAACGCCACTTACGTTAGTAAGTGTTCTGGCTTCTGGCTTCTGGGTAGTAGGTTCCGTATTAGGTGACCTATTAGGTGCGTCATTTTCAGCTTTGTTTTCATTGGCTTGCGCCCATCGCTTATTGACGCTCTTTCTCCCTTTTTCGGCGCGGTCTTTATCCGCAACCATTCGCCTAGAGTAAATGACGCCCTTACGTGAACGGCTAAACACTCCTGCACTTTCCAGTTCCACCATCAAGGCTGCTGTCTGGTCTGTGCTAGTGCCCGCCAAACGCGACAGGGCGTCATCCTCTAGTGGCTTCCCGTTTACAACGAGATGGCCATAGGGAGTTGCGCTGTGCATGATGCACAGCATTTCCATCCAAAGCCCACGCGCCGCCAAGGAGACTAATCTAAGCCCCTGATCGCCGCGCCAGTCTTGCGGATAGAATTTCATCCACGGATTAGCCATGCGAGCCTCGCACAGCTTGGAATTGTCCGTAAAATCTGCCTGTAGCCGTGCCGGTTACGCCATTGCGACGCTTGGCACAGATGAACTCTATTTCATTTTCTGCTTGGTCGTATGCCGCCTTCCATTTGGCATATTCGAATTCATCGGGAGATGGTTCTTCCTGCTTCAGATAATAGGCTTGGCGCACAAGGAACATGACGCCATCGGCATCTTGCTCAATCTGGCCACTGTCGCGCAGATCGGAAAGCTGCGGGCGCTTGTCAGGGCGCTTTTCAACTTCGCGGCTCAACTGTGCCAAGGCAAGGACGGCAACATCATGCGTCTTTGCAATGGCTTTCAAGGCCATGCTGATTTCGGAAACCTTTTCATACATGCCCTTGGCTTGCGCATCGGGTGAAAGCAGTTGCAGATAATCCACCACAACCAGATCAAGCGATTGCCCCTTGGCAGCCATGCGGCGCTTTGTGCGCATTACAATCATGGACAGGCGGCCCGTTGTCAGCTTGCCAGCGTCAACCACCCTGTAGGGCATGTCAGCCAGCATCCGGCGCGCATCCATCACATGCTTGCGCTGCTCGAATGAAAGGTTGTTGTCGCGCAGGGCAGCATAGGGGACGCCCATACGACCATTAAAGCACAGATCGGCAGCCATACGGGCCGCCAGTTCAGTTCCCGACATTTCCAGCGAGATGTAAAGCACCCCGTGCCCTGCCTGTGCTGCGCCGAGCGTGTAGGAAAGTGCGCAAGCGGTTTTGCCCATGCCAGGGCGACCAGCAAGGATGATAAGTTCCTTGCGGCGCAGCTTACCGGCTATCTGGTCAAACTCTGGAATAACGTGCGATTGGACACCTTCGCTTTCCTTTTGGGCAAGCAGAGCATCAAGGCATTCAAGAGCCGATGTTTGGACAACACCGTCAGCCTTGCCATAATCAGCCAAAGCAGCGTCAGCGGCCTCGGTTACAGACGAAAGATCATTTTCGACACCAGCGGCAAGCATGGCTGCATTTTGCAGGCCGTCTAAAATGCGGCGGCGCTTGGCCAGTTCAGCCACTTGCTTCACGCAATCGGCAACAACCAACAACGCACCATCGGAAGCGGTCAGTTTCAGGAGATACCCTACCCCGCCAAGTTCCTCTAGGTTCGGGATGGCCGACAGATAAGGCTTAAGCGTTACCGGCGAAACCGCCTTGCCAAGCGAAGCCTCGCGCACAATCGCCTCAAACAAGGCCGCGTGTGTAGGCTCCGAAAAGTCGGTGACGGTCAGGCGGTCAGCCACACGGTCAATGACGCTATTATCCTGCATCATTGCGCCGATAATTTCGGCCTCTGCTGCTACGTTGCGCAGGCTGTCTGTTGTCGGAAAATCATGCAACATTTTGGGCCTCGAAATATTGAGACCAAATGCGATGAGCGCGCATTATCTCGCGCCGGTAATGATCCGATTGGCGAAGTTCGGGACGATCCGACGCAAACTGGCACAAGGCACAAAATACATGCCAAGCAGCCAACATATCTTGCGGCGGCGGGGAATCGTTAGTAACGAGCGTCAAAGCCATGACAGTCTCCACGAAAGGCTGTTT
>Ga0208147_1000088_pt1 | contig 35033 bp, 49 predicted proteins | sample DEB3_08_DNA_FD_184520 | JGI IMG/M metagenome (GOLD analysis project Ga0208147, IMG submission 184520) | Aqueous microbial communities from the Delaware River and Bay under freshwater to marine salinity gradient to study organic matter... | ecosystem: Environmental > Aquatic > Marine > Coastal ... | reverse complement strand
AAGGAACCCACGATCCAATATCCCTAGATTCATTTCTTCTCTGATAATCATAAACAAACATTTTATTGTTTGCCGTTGCATTGGCATCAGTAAAAGTGACATAGATCTTGTTATTGAAATGAACTCCAGTAATTTTATCCAAATACGTTCTAGCAATATCATTGATCTGATCTTCAATTCTAAATGATAACAAATCCGTAATCGTAGCTGAGATATCTGTTCTTACAGGTTCATTAACTAGACTTAATCCCTTAAGAGTAACGAATCCCATGGGGGAGTCGCCAATACATCCCAAGAAAAATACCTTATCTTCGTAGTTAATATTAAACCCACAGTTACTTCCGTAAGCTGAATTGGATTTTAATACCTGCCAATTAGTCGGGTCATTATCTGCTAAATATAATAGCCATGTTTCACTATTATTTTTACCAACTATGACGCCATCGGAACTGACCGCAAGCATCTTAATCTTGCCAACACCAAGTCCTATATCTTCAAAGTTTAAAACCTTAACGACATACGGGTTTCCTATTTCAGAATATTGAACTGTGGCAGGATCAGTACTATCGACTAAAAATAGTCTCTCTTTATGCGCTCTAATCTTAATATAATTTGGCGGCTTTCCCTGATCAGTTGGAGCTAATTCAGTCAGAGTCGTATCAAGGGCTTCATCCTTATAAGTCGTAGTCGTGTTATCTGAAATAGTAGCGAGATAATAATAAACGGATCCACCCGTCTTCGTTCGATATACATATCTCGCATTAATACCGTATGAAATAGGAGCCGTAGGAATTCCAGTGATCGATGCAATACTAGAGGTGGCACCGAAATTGATTGTGACCGCTGAGCCCACATCTCCACCCACCGACATAGAATTAACAAACGCAAACTTGTACATATAAATACCAGTGTTTGCGCCTGCGGTAGCTGCAGTAGTCACAAGAGCGGCGGATGGAACCTCAATCCCGTGCCTCGTAAATTCTGTCCCGTTATATTTATAAGGAGTTCCCCCATCACTCATGAAGAGGTATCCATCATAAGAATCGTAAACAACATTTGTCGCCTGAGTAAAAACCCCCTCACTAGAGGGAATAGTAACAAATGTACCGCCGGAATAACGGACCATGGCTGAGCCATACCAACCAACTAATTGGGAATTTGCGTTCATGGGTTGGAAGGTAGTGAGCCCATACCATGTCCCGGTCCCTAAAGTTTGATGAGTGAGAGCTGTAGATCCATAACGAGTACGAACAGAGCCATTGTCCTCAGTATCAACGTTTAGGGCGCTAGGTGATTCATTATCACCAATGATATGAGATGAACTCTTCGTATGGACTCCACCATCAAAGAACGGAATCTGATAAATCATCCTATCGTTCGTATTGGCCATTACACCTTACCCAAAATGTTACTAATGCTTTGATCTTCGTTTTGAACGATATTAAATCCGTCGCGACGTTTACGCTCTTGCATGTATTGCCGCATGTATCTCTTATGATCCGCCCAAAGTTGAGCATGAGAAGAGGATCTAGAAGCGTCCCCTTCTTTTAAGTACATTCGATAAACGACATAATCGATAAAGTAGTGATGTAACTCAGCAGGAGCACTTAACGTAGTCATGCTATCAATCGTAGGCTGAGTTTTATAAGCCCACAGTTTAATTTCTAATGCTGAAGTATCAGGAGTTGGAGTCAGAGTCAGAGTAGTTCCCCAATGATTATAAAATCTAGGAGTTCCAGTAGAATCTGTGTTTTGAATAGCCGAAGTAAGCTTATCGAGTTCTGTTAGAGTCGAAGGTCTTAACTTCACACCATCATACGTGACTCTTTTAATAGAAAAGATATTCGTTGGAAGTGTGTAGTCAGCCTGATCCGCAACACTCACAAGTGTCGTATCAGTAGTTTCAATGACGAGACACTGAGTCGCAGCTTCTTTTATTCCAAACTCTAAATAAGTATAAAGTTCGGAGTCGGAAAAATATGTCGACGACTCGTTATTAGTCGACTGTCTCGCTGCTGTTATGATCTCCGCTGGTGTCACGCTTCTTACCCCTCTTTGGAGCTTCAAGCTTATCTAGTCTGGTAGCTAATGTACTTAAAGCGTCCATGACTTTGCCTAAAGCTTCATCGGTCTTATTCCTTGCAGCGAGAGCCTTTTCTAATTCTTCATCTTTTTGTGGGATGAATTTATCTGCATTAGCCTTTAGGTGAGCATCAAGCTCTTCAGCCGTTGCAAATACTTTGCCATCAGCATGAGATATAAATTTAGTCGAGGTGGCAGTTGATCCTGAGGCGATCTTCTCTAACCGTAGTGGTTTACAGTTAATGTAATTCCCTGAGTCATCCTTTTCTGGCCTTACGTATTGGCCAAAAAACATAACGGCGTCGTAGTATTCCATTTCATGAAATCCACGAGCAGGGATTGTAATTAACTGACCTCGAAACTTTTCTTTATATTCTTTATCTGAATTATTCCAGATACGCCCAATGGCCTCTGGTTTATCAATTGGCGCTATCGCTGACATATATACTCCTTTACGAGCCCAGTTAAGGGTAGTCGTATTTGTTTATTAACGATCTTCAGAAGCTACTAAATATACTGTACCACTTCCGTTAGAAGATGCTGCGGTTCCAAGCTCAATGTAATATCGTTGAAGTCCTGCAGCTCCCACTGGGAAGTTATAAGCTCCGCCAGATGTATCTGTCTGAATAATTGCAGATAACAACTGAAATCCTGCCGCTCCTGACGGACCACCACACAATCTTAGTGTAGTATTCCCAGCGCCAGCATTAAATGCGGTTATCCCCGAGTGATACAACATTAGTCGTGTACATCCACCCACACTAACCGAGTTGGTAGACGTCGCTCCTGATGCAATTGTTAATGCATAAAATCTTGGATCTGCCACATTAGGCTCCAAATACCATGATTTGAATTTCATCACCGGCTGAATGCGATCGAATCGCTACGGATCCAGGCGATGCTGTGGAGGCTGATAACTCATTCAATTCAATTCGAACCCCACCACTTACGGCTGAGCCTAAACAAATTGAACCCCCTAAAATATTATTAAGTCCTGTGGTCCATACTTCTTCACCAGTTGTTGATGGTGTGAGCCTTGCAGCAATGTATCTATGATTGCCGTGAACTGAACTCCCTAAATGACTTACTGTTAATGCCATACTTCCTCCTTAAAAAAGCACTTTCCCTGAAGCAATGCCCCCGGGATTTTCACATTCCTCTTTGAGATAATCGACCATTCGATACATCTCTAAGACATCTTCTATGTGTTTTTGAATTATTGAAATGATATTTCCATTTTCATAAGCGCCCATACATCCATCTGAGCAGTTTATATAAATACCAGGGACCTGCATGGATTTCAGGTCAAACCACATCTTAAAGCCGTAGTAAGAACTCCAACTCCATACCGCATTACCATAAATATCTCTTACTCGAATGCCTTGACCAACTGTGTCGTACTTAGAATCAAACGAGTGAAACCGTTTATCATATGAAAAACTAAAATCAGCCCCCATGAATATACAGGGATTACAGCCAAAGATAGCTTTGGCGATATACATCGAAGCGCCTAAAACATTACCACCTGATGAAACAATGAGTTCATATTTCTCAATCTCATCCATTTTTCTTTTAAGATCAGGATTAGGCATGATGGACTGACACCAATAAACTTCGCCCAGCCAGTTATCCCAAAGTCTTGGATTGGTTCCAATGTAAGCAATTAACTTCTGATTCTTAGCAGCGTTTCGATAAAACTCTTTATCAATCTGATCGGGCACGTCTTCGATCTTAATTAATTTCTGATCGACCGCGCCTTGTAGTTTTTCTTTAAAAGAAATGTCTAATTGAATGCTTTGACCGGCTTCGATTTCAAATTCTATGACTGGATTTTCTGACTTTTTAGCAAAGGCAAATTTTTGAGTCATAAGATTCGTAGCAATTATTTTATTACTAGGAATTTTCTTAGTAGCCCCATCAAACATTTCATCAATAACCACCTCACCGCCATCAAGAGTGACCCAATAATCAACGTGCACTCCAAGATCAGTAAGATAGGCAAAGTTATGAAGAGCTGACATGACCTTAATACCAGGATTACCTTTTCTTTGAACGCCATCTTCAGAAGTGTGTGGAATTAAATATTTAGCATATTGTTTTAATGAAGGACCTGAGCCCATCAATATAACTGGTTGCTTATCCCAAATTCTATAAAGCTTATGTAGTCCGTTAGTTAAAAATGATCCGAACTTTTCTTTATTAGAAGCAATGTTTCTAACCCAAATATCCTTCCAGAAGTTAATCGTGGAAGTATCATTCGCCACCGTATTTTGATGCATGTGCTGAAGCTGCATCGGTGGATGCGGTATTGGTGGCTGGTATTCGAGTTCTACATTTATGTTTTTTCTTAGCATAAAAAAATGGGGGGAATTTCACCCCCCGCATTCTTAGAAGATATAGACCATCCCGGATGAGTTAGCAGCAATGCTGTTAACTACTTGTCCAAGAGCGCCAATATATCCAAGCGAACCAAGAGCAGTATTCAATCCAGTGGGCTGGGTTGAAGTACCAGTTCCGTTCGCAGCCGCATAAATGAAAGTACCTGCGGGTTGAGCAGAGGTGACCTCTAAACGAGGGCAAACTCCAGCAACAAGACCCCAGAAGTATTCTCCAGTCGCAGCTTGAGAGTGAACGTTAACTCCAACTGGTTTTTGAACTCCGGTTGCACTTGATTGCACAACTGAGAATCCACTCGCACCAGTTAGAATATGAACGAAATGTCCTGCGGTGATTGCAGTATTAGATCCGTTATACATGAATACGTATTCGGCATCCCCATACACAATCCTGTCGCCTACGGCATGCTTTTGGCTACCAGAGGCTACATAGGCAGAAATTCCATGATGAATATTTACAATAGGAAACATAATTTTATTTCTCCCTTCCTATTACGATGTCAATGCCGATGATCTTGCTTGCATACGAGGATTGGAGCAAACCAAGTTCCCCGCAAAGAAAATACGAGCAGTCATAACAGCTTGTTTAGATTCATCCATGAACTTACGAAAACGGAAAGCTTCGTCCTTGTGGATGGCCAAATAGAGATAGTTCTCATTGAGCATCAGTAAGTTACTAGTGGGCACCTTATGATCGACCACAAATGGGGCACCATTGAACATCAGGGAGATAAAGCCACCTTTGGCTGTATCTGAATCCTGAAATCTTTGTTGCGGTTGTAGTTGACCATAGTAACGATTATAAATCGCTTGTGTGGTCACAGTAATAGTAGGTGTATCAGCATCAATAGACGCAGCACCCCATTGTGATTGCAAATGGGCAATGCTTAAAGTCGTGGTGCTAGAATCCAATTGAGCGTTAGCCCAAGAGTTTTCTGATCGAGAAACTCCGCCATAAGTTCCAGAAGCAGCAACGGCAGACAAAAGTCCGACGATTTGCTTAGGATCTGTACCGGAATTGTACATCGCATCACCGATCGCTTGTTTCAAAGTCATTTCAGCAGAATTGACCTTCTCTTTAACGAAATTAAGTTTGGCTTGATCGCCAGAGTTCTTAAGTTCATCTAAGCGGGTGATACTGATCGGCACTTGAGCTTGCTTCCAAAGGAATTCGAAAGCGCTGAATTGTTCGACGTCAGTCGTATTCAGAGTTTCTGCTCCTTGAAACCAAACATCCGAAGATGATTGTGCGTACATTACTGGTTGTACAATGCGCTCGCCACCGGCAAGCTTCACTGTGTTCTTTCGAAGCATTCTCTCTGTGAGAACGTTCGATCGGAAAATATTATCGACCAACTTCTTAATGAAGTTTTTCTCAGTGATTGCACTGATTTGGTCGTAAGTAAGGGCCATGTTATCCTCCTATCCCTAACTCGTTCATGCTCTGCTGGAGGAGTTCATCATATGTGGTGTCTCTAATGGATTTAGTCGTCTTAACAAAACTAGGTTCCGTAATCCGCTTATTAAGCACTAAGCCTTTTTTATATTTAGACTGTAAATCTTCTAGAGCTTTTTCAGCTGCTTTTTGTGCACGTTGATTCATTACTTCTTCAGCAAATAAATCAAGCGCTGCAGCTTTAAAGGTTGGAAAACCATTGTCTGTCATATGTCGAAGAACTTTATGCTCGTTCGTAAATCCATGCTCATCCGCAGCTTCCCAGTTTATTTCTGGGAGAACTTTGGTGCGCGTCTCCTTGATAGCATGATCTAATTCTTGATCTTCTTTCTGTAACTTTTGCTTCTCAGCAACCGACTTAAATTGGTTTAGCTCAGCCTCGAGACGAGTCACCTTATCCACTAAAGGATTGGCAGCTTGCTCTGGGGTGAGACCCATTTGAAGGCGCTGATATTCTTTAAGTACAGCTTCTGCGAACTCTGGCCTTGAAGCAGCGAACTCGTCGTATTGCTTCCAAACTTTTATCCGCTCTGGGTCGACTTCACCCAGTTCTTTCTTTTTTAAGTCTAATAGTTCGCGCTCCTGTCGGAGTAGGCGATTGTTGAGATCATAATCTAAACCCTTTTGCGCAAGGCTTAAGACTTCTGTCTCATCTTTTTCAAAAACATCATTCCCACGTTTAAGCGTAAACTTCTTAGGAGCTGGCGCTTCTGGCGCAGTCTTCTGAGGAGCTTCAGCTACGGGTGTGGGAGCTTCTGGCTTATAAACACTTTCAAGTAGCGCATCGACATCTTCTGTCGGTGCGGCTTCAGGTGTATTATTTTCCATTTAAATTCCTTTTATACAGGTTTACCAGTAGCGCCGCCCTCTTGAGAGACGACTGCTGGTTGAGATTCTTCTTGTTCGGGGGCTTCTTCACCACCAACACCGAGAACCTCTGAAACTTTTGATTCAAACATTTGATAAGCTTGAGCGACCATTTGAAGATCCTCAGGATTGACGCCCATCTTCTGAAGCGCCATCAAAACTTTTTGCATTTTACTAACAATGTCAGAAAGTGCTCCTGAAATTGCATCAGCTAATTGCTGAACTTGGTCTTGAGAAGCCTGACCTTCGGCTGGTTGCGCTGCTGTTGGCTCAGCGGGCGCTCCTGGTACTACTTTTCTATCTGCCATATTATTTTCCCCCTTGTTGCGCTTGAGCTTGCGCTTGAGCAGCTTGTTGTTTTTCCAATTCTCCAACTATCTCATCCGCATGAGGATAGTCTAAGTCTTTTAATAATCTCTTCGGTGTTAAAACACCTAATTGAAATAATTTCATCGCCGTGTCCGCTTTAGCTCTCTTCGCAAACGGAAGGTTACTGCCTACAGTCGCTCGGACATCAAATATTCCCTTAGTACGAAATATTTTAGTTTGGCCTTCTTGAGCTTGCGCTTGGTCTTGCGGAACCACTTCTGTAACTTTCGCCACATAGAAATCCACATTTTCTGGGTCTTGATTAATCTGGAACTTAAACTGCTTGATGTTAAGCCCCTCACCCTCAGAGTTAATTGTAATCAATCGTGGCGTGTTGTAAAATTGCAGCACCCTTGACGCATAGAGCGTCCCAATCTCATTTAAAAACTTCTCTAAGTTACGAGCCTTTTGACGAATTCTCGTTTGCGCTGCCTCTTGTAGAGAATCCAGTGCAATACCGGATGTAACCCCACCAGGAGCCGAGCCTTGAGAAATCTCCCCCGAGCCAAATATGCGATCAAAAGCATCTATGCAAAGTTGATAAACAGATAAGAAGTTACCAGGTATTCCAACACCAGGCTCTCGATGAACGTCTGAGCCTTGAGTCTTCTCTACAATTAATCCCGGTTGATTAGTGACCTGATCCGTATCAATGGCGCCTACGTCAGCTACCCAAATCGGATTACCCATCAAAACAACCGTATCCATCATGAAAGAGAGAAGCCGGTTGATCATCTTTTGTGGGCTCTTTAATTGCTCCACCTCACCAATGCCCCAAAATTCATTAGGCACTTGATAGTCGATCAGACGAGCATAAGGATGCTTGCCATCGAAGTAAGGGTTATCTCCATCAAAGGCGAGAAGGTCATCAATGATTACGATTAAACGACCGTTTGGGTATTTCTTCTTTTGAACTTTTTCAGTGATGTACTTACCGCTAGCGTCTTTTTTCTTAGAGCCATCATGATTACAAGCAATCTGCTCTACCTCTTCGGCAGATTCATCTTGGATGTAACACTTAATAAGCATTGAATCTTTAATCTTCTCGGCTTCTTGAGAAGTGAACGCGGTAGCCGCATCGTCGGTGGCATCGTTCGATCGAATAGCATTAGCATTTAGCGTCGTATCAAAATCAGACTTCTCATATCGAGAGGGCACGCCTGTCTGTGCCGAGCCCTGAATCATATGAGCCAGGTCGGGAAACATCGCACGAGCCTCTTCAAGAGGGATAGTCATTGCCTCAATAAAGTAAGGGCATGAGCCATCGTTTATGTCTTTAGCCCTAGGGGCGGGATAAGCTTCCCAGTTATCCACGCACCGAAATACAATCTTACCCTCTGGTTCATCCTGAGTTGGATCAAACTCCAAAGCTCCGACCGAAGTCCCATAAATCAATGACGTCTTTATTATGTCACCTAAAACATGGGACCAACCTTCACGGGTCCAGTCCGAATCGGCAATCTTAGTTAAAGCCTCTGCTAAATCACGATCATCAATGTCCTCTGGGATAAACGTAATCTGAGGACGATTATCCGTTAAAATAGGAACGACGGATTCAACCGCCGCAAATATGAGATTAACAACTTCCGAATGCCTATATGTGGGCCGTCGATAGGGCCACTGTCTGCCAAGGTAGAACTCAAAGTTCTCCTCCCACTTATTCTGCTTAACTTTTCGGGCTTTCTTAGCTTTTTGAAATAATTTATTAACTAAATCGACGGTAGCTTGGGCTTCGGGGGACTGTTCTTTAAAATCTAAATTTGATTCCACTCAATTCCCTCTGAAAGGTTCTTTAGCCTCTCATCTTCTTTTATTTTATTATAGTCGGTAAAGGACTTTTGAACAGATTCTAGGGAAGCATTCTCAAGCGGCTCATACCCATGATGCTTGGCGTAGTGCAACATATCCTTCTCGTTCTTAAACTCCTTACCAAATGCCACCGATTGAAGACGCCCAGAATCAATATGTCCAATCCTAACTCTACTTATGATCGGCTTCATCGCACGAGCAAAATTAATCTGCCCACAATTCTTACAAAGCCTACCAATCGGTTTATTCTCCCAATCCGCTACGATCTCTTCGACATATTCACACGTATCACATTGATAGTCATATCTCGGCATAATCCCTCCTAGTAAAACTCTGGTCCCTTCGTTTCATTAACCTTTCGCTTCCACGCCGGAGTGTGGGTCTTAGGAGATGTTTCATCTCTTGATTGCTTCTCGGCTGAATGAACTCTAGGCCGCTCACTAAAATACAATCCTGATTGTCTTAAGTAATACGATAAATACCTATTCGCATCCATCGCGTGGTTCTTCACATTAAGGGGTTCTTCTTTGGCGTTTTTATCGTCATCGTCATTCTCTTTATAAGAATAGGTCTCATACTCATCAATCGTATGCTTACAAGTTTCGAAGATAAAAAATCTATTTGATTTCACCACTTGAGAATGAGCATCAATCCCCGCTTGCTTATCGTTGTCTGCCGAAATAACTGGAAGCCCGTATCTCTGAAGCTGAGCAATTTTCCCCGGATCTGCTGGATCAGCGAGAATCTTTTGAATGTCGTAACTCGCCACCTTCTGTTTAATGAGATGGGCAATATCATCAGGATAAATTCCAGATTCATAGAACTCAGACACTTGAATATCCCTACCATCTGGGGTCAGGCCTCTAATGATCAATGCCATTGGATTTGTAAATCCCCAATCAAGGCCTGCGTAGAATTTAGTTCCTTCTGGCAATTGAAATGGTTTAATAATTTTTGAATCATCAAACGGATAAACAAGGCCAACTCTTTGGTGGTGTTCTCCGCCGTACTTCATTGCAAAAGTAACAGCATCTAATAACTCTCTTTGTCTTTCGTAGTGCTCTGCTGGGAATGAAGGATTATCTTTTGAAGTCCATTGAAAGTAAGCAATGTCTTTTCTATCTCCACGTCTTAAGGGTTTAATTAATTCCTTATAAGGCCAGTTCATGGCATACGGAGTCGTAGTGCAGATAATTGGAGCGTTTGTTCGTGCAGCTCGGCCCTCAATGTTAGTCCAGAATCTAAACTTACATTTACCCGCTTCATCCAGCCATATAGCCCGCACATTAGTAATACCTTCCACTGATTCAGGGTCTGTGGCTGTTCGTAAATATATTGTTCCACCATTTCGGAGAGAAAATGTCTGATCCCCTTTGTGATATGTTCCGAATTGTGATGCGTATTTAAGAAAGCTTGGTAGCGTTGATTGGTTGAGAATCTTATATGTCGGACACCCAATGATGAAATTGTTATCAGGACCTTTCCATTTAGCTGCCTGACGAATGAACCAAAGTGCTCCGACGGTTGTTTTACCGCCCTGGATGCCGCTGCAGCAGAGCGTAATTTTGGCATCACTAAGGAATGCTTTGCCCTGTTTTTCATGAAGGTCCATTTATTCTTCTAATCCACGGTCTAGCATTGTTAAAATTATGGCACCTGACAGCGTCCATTACATCTTCAGGAACTTCGGCAAATTGCTGCGTGTAAATTGTGTAATTATCTTCTTTTGTATATTTTCTATAGACCTGGATATGGTCCCAATTCCAACGAAAATGTTCATCAAAGAATCCTGGGCCACCGCTCATTTTTAGCTCTTTTTTAGTAAATTCTTTAAATGATTTAAACTCCTCTTTTGTATTACAGACCTTACAACCAATATAATCCCAAGATTTTTTGTAATTAGACCATGTTTTTGGCGAATCATCGTAATATTCGACCAAATGAAATCTGGAGTACTCTTCTTCTGGTGCGGCCATAGCAAGTTTAATCTTTTTCATTCGATCCCCATAGTTATCTTTTTGCCGTCAACGGTAACTGTAATGGGCTGCACTGTAGTAACGCTTGGATCATTTTCTTTCCAATCGTCCTGACTCTTCAAATAAAACTGGATAGCAGGGTAATGCTTATCTTTAATCAGCTCGTGAAGCTTAGATGCAGCATGGGCTACACCCTTACTTCGACCCCTCTCGAAAGCTTTGGCTAATTCGGGATATTCCGATTGTTTTTCAGAATATGTACTAGGATTAAGGTCTAATGCAAATGCGATTGAGTTCTTTCTCATTCCCATTGCTGCGTATGTTTCGATCTTTTCAAGGATCTCGGGGGTAGGCTCGAATTTCGGGCGCCCCACTTTGCCTTTACTCACTCTTTACCGCCTTTTTACCGGAGAATTTCTCCCACCTGGCTATTATAACATCACAATAGTGCGGGTCTATTTCCATCCCAAAGCATCGTCTGTTTGTCTTCTCACAAGCGATGAGAGTGGAGCCGGAGCCGAGATAGAGATCGATGATGTTGGTTTTGTCTTTGCCCCAACGTTCGAAGAACCATTCATGAAGTGCAGCTGGCTTTTGGGTCGGATGAACGCGAGCGCCTTCTTTTGGTCCTTGGCAAATTCCAGCCCAAAGGATTCTAGCTATTTGCCTTGCGTGTTTCTGTTTAGACCAGCACAGCTCAAATTCTGAACCCATGATCTGTTTAATTGCTTCCCCATCAGCGCGGGTTCTTTTGTCCCAAACCATCCAAGCGCCTTCTTTTGGGATTTCCTGGCAGTAATAATCCGCGCCCCAAAGAAAAATTTCTTTTGTTTGTGAAAAGTAGTCCAAAATAAAACCTGGATTAAAGTCGGTTGAGTCTCCAATGACGGGTGAATATTTACGCCCGGTCATTCCCATTTTTGAATGCCCCACGCCTTTTATCCCTGTTAATTCCTTACTCCAGTCCGTGTCCAGATTCATCCCATACGGCGGATCGGTGTAGACCATATCGGCCTTCTCACCATTCATCAGTCTTTCGACCTGGACCTTATCAGTAGAATTACCGCAAAGAAGTCTATGATTGCCCAAGATCCATAGATCGCCAGTATTACATATGGCATCTTTTACCTCCGGTATTTCATCAGCATCCTTATCGGCATATTTATCAGCAGGTTCAATCTCAAAATCCTTAATACCCAGTAGATCAATATCGATTGGGCCAATATCTGCCAGATCCTTATTAATCGATGCTAGATCTAACTCAGCCCAGCTTGCGATGGAATTTTCTGAAACCATCGCAGCATACTCTTGATCCGAAGACTCAAAGTCCTGATAAATAACTGGCAATTTAGTTAGGCCAAGTTTAATTGCCGCCAAAAGACGCCCATGCCCAGACACGAGATACCCAGATTGATTTGAAATAATCAATGGGGAGCGGAATCCCTGATAAGATATTATTTTGGCCAATCGATCTATTTGATCTGGAGGATGTAGGTTTCGATTGCTCGGATTGGGCCTAATTTCAGACAAGTCGACTAGCGATATTTCTTTTGACCTTAGTGGTACGTCCATTTTTGTATTGTCCATTCGTCAATTGGTTAAGAGATCTTATTACAGTTGGGATGCATAAACATGTTAATTCAGAAATTTTTTCAATAGATAAACCATCCCGCCAAAGATTTAAAATTATAATCGCTACTTGCCTGATAACTTTTCTGGACGGATGTAATTCACCACGAAACCGCCCAAAGTCTATTTTTAAAACATCTCTAGCGTGGCGGACATTTTCAAGTTGAGTGCACCATTCCAGATTTTCTGGTCTATTATCATTTTTGATTCCATTTTTATGGTTAATAAATGGTTTTTTATGCGGATTTGGAACCCATACGTCTGCAATTAATCTATGAGCCAAATAACTTGTTCGTCCGACACTTAATTGCATGTAGCCAAGCCGAGTCTTCCAGAGGGCACGCTTTTTACCCGTTTTTACTGAATAGATTTCACCGTCTTTAGAAATATTTAGTGGATAAATTGGGTGTCGCTTCATATCGTCCTAAGCCCGCTCTTATTTGGTGGCAGTTCCCGTTCAAACTCATCGTTTTCAGTTCTTTTAGTAACCCTTGGCTTAAGTGTGTCACGTGGAACACTCGGCTTCTCATCAAACTCAGGCATGGGGATTTTTAGCTCTCTAGTAAGATGTGTCATGAACTTCGATTGCTTCTTAGCCAAAGTATTTAACTGAGCCTCAATGGTTTTTGTTATCTTGGATATTTTCCAATGAGTTATACCAACTACAATAAGAATGATTGTATTTATCAATAAGGTCATAATCTCTTAAATCCCTCCATAGGCATACGTCCTTCAAGCTTAGCTGTCTCAAATGTATAAGATGCATCTTGAAATGAAGACTGAATAATTCTCTCAAGTGGAATATGAGAATAGTTCATAAACCACGATCGATTGAATAGAAGTCCTGCCTTAATACATTCTTGCTGAAACAATGCGAAATCTTCTTTAGCCGCCTGAAAATATCCTCTGGTGCCATAGCCGACGAGCTTTATTTTCTTAGGAATGATTTCGGAAATCTTCTTTTGAATTCGTTTTGCATCCTGACACATCTGAATAAGTGAGTTGTTTTTAATAAACCGCATCGTAGCAATATGAGCTGCTAGTGGAATGCACTCTCCCGCAAATGTAGAGGATATAAAGAATGGCGTTTCATGCATGAGATGTTTTTTCCCCACGATACCAGAGAGAGAAAATCCATTCGCAATTCCTTTTCCAACACACACAAGATCGGGTTTAATTACTCTAGAAATGAATCCGTGTTCATTTCTCATTCCGCAGACTATTTCATCGAAGATAAGTAAAGCCCTAGCGTCCTCGCAGGCTTTCTTTAATTTAAATAGTTTTTGAGTATTAGCCTCTGAATCATCGAGAAGTATTGGCTCAATAATGACGGCAGCAGCATCGATTAGTTTATCGGAGTGAATTATTTCATCGATAGTATCGTATTTTTTAAAGTAAAAATGATCCTCAATCCCATAATGAGTATTCTCCATTGAACACCACTGAGGATGGTGCCCATGATATCCGGTGGATAGAACCCACTGCCTTCCGGTTGCTGCTCTGGCAATAGTAGTCGCACCAGTAGTAGCTTCAGCTCCGGTTTTTAAATACTTCACTGCATCGTAACTAGAAAGGAACTCATCGAGGAGAAATTCTGCGGCTTCAACCTCAATCGGAGAAGACATGGTAAACAAATTCCCCTTAGTAAGTTGTTTTTGAACGGCCTCAGATATTAATGGATGATTATGACCAATGGAGATAGCACCCAGAGCACAAGATAGATCGATATACTTCTCTCTCACATGACTCGTACAATAAGGCCCATCTGCCGATTCAATATGAGTAGGAGCATTCTCAGAAAATGAGGAGTGCATCTTACTGTTGGTAAGCGCCCCTTGAGAAATATACTGAAGTTGTTTATTTGCTAGATCCAAAAGCATTCTCCTAAATAGTTTTTAACTCTAAAGTAATCTTCTGTCGTATCGATACTTAACTTAGGAACCTCATGGAACTTATTCTTCTTAGGCCAATAAAGCTTATGAGCGAATATTTTATCTGTATTGTTAAGAGGCCAAGTAACATGCTCAATAGTTTCTTTGCTTTTATTTTCTAATGCAAATGCGATTAACTTTTTTAAAATGTCAGGTGTAAATATTTCAACGTCCGTTCCATCAAACCAATCTTCTGGTGTTTTTAATGCCCCATAATCAAACTTAAATTGAATGACGTCTTTAATCATTTTTACAGCCTCTTCGGTGACGATAAGAGGACAATCACTGGTGACTCTTATGATATAATCAAAATTTCCCCATTTTTGAAAATTATCATACCGCTTAAGGACGTTATCCTCTGGGCCAGTAAGAAGACTTATTCCGTGATTAGCGGCTACGTGCTCGAATATTTGATTTTGTAGGACTGGAACTAAAAGCCCTATTGCAACGAATTGATCTGCAAGGAGGGCCTGCATTTCTGCACACCTCTCAAGGCAAAAATCCAATACTGTTTTACCAGGAGTAAGCTCATGGAATACCTTATTAGGAAACCGTTTTGAGCTGATCCTGCTTTGAAGTCCTATTCCAATTCTCATAATCCTGCTGCCATTTTTTTGCTTTTTGAAACCAATTAAAAGCGGTGGATATATCCACTAAGGGGGCGTTATCCATCCACGCCTCAATCATGGTGATATAACTAGAATGTACTTCATCTAGAAAGAGAGATCTTCCATTAAGCATGCATCGCCAAAGGGGACTTTCGTCATGATAACTAAAAGTAGAATTAGCGAGACCTATTAATTGAAAGAGATTGCACCATAATTCTTCTTTGCCTGAATCGTAATAATTATAAAATGTATGTCCGCCAGTGCCGTTAATGAACTTATAGTTACAAACCATCTGCATTTTACATTGATTAGAATTCGCTAGCGCCCATTTGTAGTCTTCTTCTCTATCAAACATGGGTTTTTCAATGAGAAAATTATCATAACCGGCTTCCATCATATTTTCGACTACGACCGTATGAGAACGAGATGGGGTGCAAATGAGAGCGCGCTTAGCTCCATTCCTAGGATACGCTTCTTGATAATCAATCCCATCAAAACTAACGCCTAAGAATTTTAATATGGCAGAGTATCTTCTACCCATTGAGCCTTTACATCCAACGATTGTGACGTCAGGCATGGTCAATCATCCATTTAATTTCATCGTCACAAAATCTTTGAGCGGTATCTGAGTTCATTTGTCCAAGATCTTCATGAAGTTTTTCTCTTGGATCTCTAAGGCCAACAATTTTAATTCCAGCGGGGGAGTCATATTTTCTATTTATTAAGTCAGCGACTTTAACCATCTCAATGGACTTCATATTAGGGATCATAGTTCCACTTGTATTATTAAATAGAGACTTTAAAACAAATTCAGCGGCATCTGATTTAGTAATAAAAAACCGAGTCATTCTAGAGTCGGTGATTGGCAGTGGTTTTTTTTCTTTAGCGAGTTCTCGCCATCTTTCAATGACCGATCCTCTTGATCCCCAGACGTTACCGTACGCGCAGACTCCAAATAGTGTATTTTTTTGGAAGGAGTTGAACCAGAGCCAGAGGTGTGAGGCGGCGAGTTTCGACACACCGTATGAATTAATGGGTTGAAATGATTTATCGGTTGAGACGAAAATAGAAGATTGTAAATTGTTTTTAAGCGCTGCTTTAGCAACGTTTTTCGTACCAAAGATATTGGTTTCATAACCCTCCTCTACGTCTAACTCAAATCTTTCAATTTGTTTAAGAGCGGCCATGTGAATGACATATTTAGAATGAGTTAATGCAAACTCCATTCGCTCTTTATTTCGAATATCTCCGAGAAAGCATTGAAGTTCAATTTCACCAGAGTATTCACGCTCAAGATCAGCTTGTTTAATCTCGCATCGAGAGATCACTCTGATTCGAGTAATTCCATTTTCTTTAAGTATTTTTTGATGATTGAGGACGGCTTTAGAAAGTGAACCAGTCCCACCCACCAGGACTAGAGTGCTCAGATTTTAGTCCCTCTTCTAAAGAATTGTTTTTCATCGACTCTGAAGAAATATTCTGAGTCATCTAATTTTCTTAATATAAAGACGCCTTCTCCGTCTCGAGAGGCTTCTTGTAGGACCCGCTTAATCTCTTGCATAGCTTTGTCTTGCTGTAACTTTAGTTCTACTTTGTTAAGTGCTGATTTCATTAACAAATACGCAATAAATGAGCTTATAACGACTGATGCTGTAACCAATGTTATGGGGTTCATGGGTGAAGATTAAGGCCCCCAATTATTGAAATCAACCTAATTTAGGGTATTACTTTAATAAAAGAATTATGGTATAACTGAAAATATGGATAAGGTTAACATTACAGAGACGGCGTTTTATAAATACCTAAAACAGCTCCCTCAAAAGGATCGTCAAGATCACCTTATAGAATGTTGGAAGGCTAACGGGGATTTGTTCTATGAGTTAGCTAACTACTACGATTCTTGGAACCCGCGTGCTTTGGCAGCAATCATTGAAAAGGATAATTCATGAAAAATGTAGACAGAAATGGTGACGTAATTTCTATGGAAAAAAAGAAAAGCCTATTTGATAGATGTAAATCAATAGACGTCTCTAAAGTCGTAAAGAAAAACTACAATGGAACCAATTACATCTCATGGGCAGATGCGTGGACCCTATTAAAAGAGAATTTTCCAGACGCTACCTATGAAGTCACCTATTTCGATAACGTCCCTTATTTAAAAACACCCATTGGATTTTGGGTTGGCACAAGTGTGACGGTCGAAGGAACTACGATTAAACAAATACTTCCTATTATGGATAATAAATTTAATTCCATGACGGCACCATCGAGTAGAGACGTAAATGACAATATTCAAAGATGCCTGGTTAAAAACATTGCCATGTTTGGCCTCGGACTATCAGTTTATCAAGGGGATGATATTTATAACGATCATGAAGCTGAAAAACCTAAACATTTAGAAAAGTGCACTAAACAGCAATCTAAAATGATCTTTGCAAAAACGATGGCTATGGGCTGGGACGTTTTAGATCTTGATAGTTACTGCGTTTCAAGAGGATGGGCCAACACAGATGATATTCCTTACTCTGAAATCAATAACGTAATTCGAGAGATTGATAAAATAGGTAAAAAGAAAGATTTCTTACCAAGTCATTTAGATGAGTTTCAAAAATTAATTAAGGCGGAGGCGTAACATGGGACGATTTGAATCTATTATATTTAACATCAATATTTTTATTATTATTTCATTCTTAGCGATGCATCTTGTGGGATGTGGGGATTCAGATGGGATTGAACCATATTATCCTCAGACTCCAACAGGTATGACATTCACTGAGGATGATTTAGAATCCATGATTAGTGACTATCGAGATCAATGTAAATCTCAAGCGGATAAAACAGCGGCATCTTTTAAAGCAGTATGCGAAATAAATTATGGGGACCTAGATCCTGATTATTGTACGGCACGAGCGAATGAAGAAATCACAAAGCAGTTAAATCGATATGATGCTCAGGCTTCTTTTTTCAAATCTGGATTTTTAAATTGCACCTACGAAACAGAGCAGTGTGTAAGAAATCTCGACTTACAATTATCTTCTCTTATGATTCATTGTGGTTCATATTCTTTTTAATATGAAACGCGGACGCCCCAAATCACCATGTAAGAAGGTCAAGTCAGCTTTCTCCATTTCGAAGGAAGCTTTTAAGCTGCTGCTGACGGTGAAGAATCGCTCTCAGCTGGTGGAACAACTAATTTTGAAGCACTTCCGTCTGCGCGCTTAGCAATTTCTTGATTTACAATATTAACTGATCTTTGAAGGGTTTGAATCTCCGCGGCTACGTCATAGACGATAGCTTTAAGATCGTTAGTACTCATTTTTGGTAGGTCTTCTAGTGTAACTTTTTTTTCCATAGTTATACTATAAATCTGATTTTAGGCTTGTCAGCAATCCCTAATCGGTTTTTTTGAATAAATAGGCCGATCATCAAAGCCTTCGGCTATGCGCTTTGAGTCAACTGGGCTACCAAGGATATCTGAAACTATAGCGTCATTCACTTCAAGCCTGGCTTCACTTAGTTCAGTTCTTTTTTCTATTCGAACCATAAATTCTTCAATTTTAGAGATTATTTTAACGAGGCGCCAAACGAATGAAACTAAAACAGCGAGTAATCCGATAGCTGCCCAAGAGATAATGTCATTTAAAATGCTATCGAAGTTAACCATTACTCTACCCCAACGTCTCTAGCCTTTTGGATAAGTTCAATTATTTTTTGTTTTTTTAATTGAAGCTCTTGAAGAGATGCTTGCACTCGATCAATCTGCCCGTTAACTAAATCCTTCTCTGCTTTAAGAGCCTGAATGGTATATCTTTGAACTTTTACAATGGGCTCAGAGATTTGGATTTCTTCGTTAGATATTTTTTCTACTGTTTCAGCCATAAATTACTCCACATAAACGGTGATATGGTGCCTTACGTTTGTAGGGTTTGTAACCCAGGCGGGTGTGGTCCATTTAATTTCAAAATAATCCCCTGCGGTTACTGATATCGAAAGACCTGTATTTGAAAAAACTGCTGACACTGCACTATGAGTAACGGCGGATGAAATGGTTGTATCTGTCGTGTCGTTTAATCTAAATGCCATAGTAGAGGACTCGCCTGAAGCAAGAGTTCCCGCGACCATAGCAAAAATGTAAATAGCTTTTACGGTTCCGGTCTTTGCAATATAAACACGTTGAATTGCGTTTGTTGTAGCTACGGATACAGTTAAAGAAGATCCAATATAATAAACTGTAGAATCTGCAGGGGCGGCAGTCGTATGATTGTATGCTATATAAATCATTCCAGTATTAGCGACCCATTCAGGAGCGGTCGCACCGGAATTCATCGCTAGGACTTGACCCGCAGTGCCTTTGGCTAATCGGACGTTATCCGTTCCGTTATGATAAATTAAATCGCCTTGAGTAGTAGTTGGAGCTAATGCATCAAAAGCATTCGTTTGAGAAGTTTGCCCGGTTCCGCCATTAGCAATGGGAAGGGCTCCAGTGACTCCGTTCGTTAAATCAATTTGAGCCCAAGCTGGATTATTTGAGGTGCCAGTATTTGATAGATATCGAGTAGCTGTAGTATTTTTAGCTAATCTTGAATAAACACTCGCCGCTGAAGCATAAATAATATCGCCTTGAACACCCGCACCCGAAACTAATGGAACGCTATATCTAGTTGTAGACGGACTAAAGAATAAATCAGTGCCGTCATATTCCATGGCTCCAGCAATTGCGACTGAAAGAACCGTTCCAGAGGTGAAAACCAGTGGAGCCGTTCCAGCGGTTGCAGTTCCAGCGGCTAGAGTAATGTAAGTGGGACTTAATCGATTCGTTGAATAAGTGAATGCAGCTAAGTCGGTTAAGCGTCCGTTAGTGGTAGCAAATGGAACTCGGCCTGAGGTTAGACCTCCAACACCAGAATCAACCATAGGGATTCTGTATCTAGTAGTGCTTGGTGAGAATGTTAAATTTTCAGCAGTCGCACTATGCCATTCTATCTGACCTGCAGTAGCAGCGGTGGTATAAGATCCAGTCGTTAATTTTATTGGAGCCGTGTTAGCAGTAGTTGTCCCGGCTGCGATATGAAGTTGAGCTGTAATACTCGCAGGTGCAATTCCAATTCCAATTAAGGATCTTGTAGTATTACTGTGAATTACAAATGCATTATCAAAAAATCCTGATGGTCTTGTGACAAACTTCCAATAATAAGCTGAGCCTGTTTTTTCATTAACAAAAGATCCGGTTCTTTGATCTCCGACGATATCGACATCGAAGGCATCGAATTCAAATACGCGACCGCCTGAAGCTGGTGCACTTGAAGATCCGCCAACGGCCATTAATCCATAAGCACCAGAAGCATCGTCAGAAAGAATCCAAAGAGTTCTAGAGGAGGTTGCCGAAACACCCTTAAGGTATCCTCTGGTAATAAATCCGCCATCTCCATAGCCATTAATAACGATAGCGTCAGTGGTATTAGTTCCCGTTACAGAGAGTTTTTTATTTGTATCGTCCCAGCTTAAGTAAGTGGAATCAGTTCTAACAAGACCAGAAGTGCTCGCATAAAGAACTCCTGTAGTAGTTAAGTCACTGAGTGTTGCAGAGCCTCCGTAGTAATCACCGGTTGTAGTGATATCCCAATTCCCATTAATAAAATTCATGTTTGCAGTAATATCAATTTGAGGATTATCAATATCTATTGTGCTGTAGGCATGAAATACAGTTCGACCGCCTTCTTGATCCTGTAATTGCAACATTGGGACAGTGCCAGAGTCATAAGCTGAAGTGGTAATAAGCATTCCACCGTCAGTAAGACCTCCAGCTGTAATACGAGCGGCATAAGCATTAGAAAGAGAATAAATATCTAGTGGATAGGATGGAGAGGTTGCGATACCTAATGAAGTTCCAGCGTAAATAGTTCTTACGCGGTGAGTGGCATCGCCTATATCACGAGTATTGTCATAGCCAAATAAAACATGAGTATAAAAATAGGAGTTATTGGCATCATAAACTTCAAATAATGGATTACCTCCGCCGTCACTAGCTACATTTAGAACTTTATTAGCGCCACTATCTGTTGCGCCAACGATTGATAGGGTTCCGGGGGAGTTAGTCCAAGTAAATTGAGTATTATTTTCACTAAGAGTGGTTGCTCCCATGAAAATTACAGAGTTTGTAGTAAATGAAGTGGCTCCGGTTCCACCGCTTCCAACAGGTAGGGTTCCAGAGACGTGAGTAGTTAGTCCTATTTTTCCCCATGAGGGTGCAGTGTTCACGCCGCCAGAAATAAGAGCATTACCGGTCGCTATATCTGCAAGCTTCGCCAGTGTAGTTGTTGTATTAGCGTAAAGAATATCTCCAACAGCATAAGAAGAAAAACCAGTTCCACCTTCTGTCGCCGGAAGTGCATTTAATAAATCTAAGTTATCAACGCTTAAGACATTAGTTGAATTATTGTAAGTAAATGCGGCTTCGTTAGCGATATTACCGGAGCTATCTAAATATAAAACACCACCAGAAGCGGTTGCAGTGATATCTAAACAGCCCCCTGAGAATCTTCTTACTCTGCCCATTAATCAGCCCTAGGGAATACTACAGTAATTGTACCGGCTACTGTAGCGGCGGTATCGAATCCAACTCGAATGTAAGGAATACCCCCAGCAAAAGGGACTTCATAGAGTCCTGCCGTGGATGCCGTTACAACGCATTCATATGGCTGTTGGCAAACATAGTCATAGTAATTTGCGGTTCTAGCTGAAGTAGAAGAATTATGAGTTCCCTGAAGGGTGAAATTTATCACTCCTGAGGTAAATTTAGAGGCTACGGCACTGATATTGAATAAAATTTGGTCGTGGTAGCCGATATAGACGGTTGAGGTTCCAGAAGCACCCGCAGAGTACGGCAGGTCTATAAACTGTACATAATCCATCTAGGTAATAGTCTAACATTCAATCAGTTTCTTCAATAATAAGATCAGACCTTCTGGGATAACCAAATTCGAAGGTTATCGGGAGGTTATATTTTTTTACAAATGACGCAATTCCTATGAAATGTCTCTCTTGATGGTGCTTTCTACAGAGTGGTTGCAGATTAGTTGGTTTATTTGAACCCCCAGCACCTCTGGTTTGTATGTGGTCCCATTCTGATCGAGAATCTCTGCAAATCCAACAGGGAGGAGGTGGTGGTAATTTAGTTTTCTGTTTCAAATTTATCGATATTGATTTTTATATGAGACTTTCGAAGGAAATCAACACGTCTTTTAAGGTCATCAATGAGTGATTCATATTTTTGAACTAATTTCTCGTTTTCAACTAATTTATTTTCAGCATCTTTAATTATTTTTTGCCAATGCCGATCTAAGTCAGCATCAGAAGATAAAAGATTTTCTTCGTTAACTATATTCATAATTTTTAATTTCATTTAATTTGTTATTCACCGTGGTGTGGCCTCATAACTATTCGGCCATACTACTACTTCAGACTTCGTCTTTTTAAAACAACTAACAAATCTTTTTTCTTCTTAATAAAAGTTCCTCGCGACATATATCTCCAATATCGTTTGAATTAATACACTCGAAAAGATGTGTTTTATCCATTTTTGAACAATCAATTCCAAATAGAATATAAATCCTATTTTTTAAAAAAATAATTTCAGCATCATTTGGCGCAGCGACTGATTGAGTTATATTCAATTTTTTCGGATCAGATTTTACCATCTTAAAAAATTTTGTATTATTATTCATTCGCTTTTTAATCATGTATGGAGATAAAGACTTTTTAAATTTCTTCATTTTTGAACCCTCGCGGACACACTTCGGGCTTTGCCCTGCAAATTTTAAAAACTTGCTCGGATAAAGTCCGATTATGCGTATTTATTTGAACCCTCGGATGAGTTAACCTGCCCATCACAGTCACACAAAATCACTGACATACTTCTGCATGTTGAGCCTCTTCAGCTCTCCTAGAACACAGGTGACTATTCCCGGTCCTATGGGTAGTCCAACTCTCACGACCAATTCCGTCTCCGGGTAGCAGCCTCGTTTCCTTTCGGATACCCCGCGTTTCCTGCTACGACCCCACCCAATTCGCATATGTCTTCGGTCCTATTCGGACTGCGCTTACCCTGGGGTGCTTACAAAGGGATTTAACTTTTAAGTCTCCCGATTTTTTTGCTGCGATTTCTGAAATATCTGTTAAGTTGATTTCAGATTTTGTCGCAGAAATCTTAATAGCCCGAAGTTATAAACGTTGTAAAATGTTTTTATCTTCGGGCTGTCTTTTTATTTACAATTATACCGACTGAATATATTGCTTTTCAAAGATAAGGGCCCCTCGCTAAAAAATCATATAGCCGATATGCCTGATCAATGGGGGGTCCTTGTTTAAGCCTTTAGAAAAAGATATTGAGCGTCAAATTTGTGACTACTTAGCTGCTAAAGGCTACTTCTTTTGGAAGCAGGCAAACTCAGGATACTTCGATGGTCGTACGAAGAGATTTAGAAGGCATACCTCGCCTTATTGCATCAGAGGCGTCTCAGACATCATTTTAATTTCAAATGGGAGATTTATCGGAATTGAAGTGAAAAGCGAACGTGGGCGCCTTTCCGAGCATCAAGAAGCCTTTAGAGATCAGGTCGTTAAAGCCGGTGGATTGTATTTACTTTGTCGAAGTCTCGATGATTTAGTCATAGGCCTTGAGTCTACATAATAGCGTAAACTTTCGTTACTCCAATAAATCGAGCCAGACTAAACGAAATATTCTTTAGTCGGGTTTATTTTATTTATTATTTGAGCATTTTAGGTATAACGCAAACATCGTTTCAAAAACTAACAACTAGGAGGCTATATGAAATACCTTTTCTCATTATTATTTTTATTATCAACCAACGTATTCGCTCTTGAACCAAGACCCATTAGCATTGTCATGGTCGGCGATCTTGAACTAGGGCGCATCGGCTATGTCACCGCTCTTCAAGGTGTAAATGAAGGCCTACTATTTGAGTGGAGTGAAGATTTAATTAACTGGAATTTTCTAGCTAACATTTCCCCCTACATCGTTGAACAGTATTGGAGTGTAGCAATTCCTGGTAATTGGCTATCGGGGAGATTCTTTGTAAGAGTTAACGGATACTTTGATAATCAATTTCAACCTGCCGCATCTAAGCCCTCTGGTAATAGATATTATCTCTCTTGGCCTGCAGTAAAAATTAAAGTCGAAAGAAAAACAAACCAACCCCCAATGCCCCCACTCCCTCCCGGCATGAAAGAAAATATAATTAAACTCTCCCCCACTAAAAGCTTAAAACAATTAAGAAATGTTGAGACAAAAAAAGGTGCTCAAAGATTAATTGAGAAATAATTTAAGCTGCGGCGGCGTGGAAGGACACGCAAGTAGAGTGTGGGGTGAGGCATAAGGTTGGCATCTTAAAAGTAATCCCCGGCTTAAAAGAAGGTTGGTGTGCCAAGAAAAGAGAATGATCCTAGCGTTCGTTGGAACTACTCCAATACAGGGGATCAGCCACTTTCAGTCGGTATCAAGCCCGGCGCGCAGCTAATTTTTTAGAGATGAGATGAAATCAGCACTACAGAAGGAGGGCTAGTGAGGGGAGTCAAAGGAACCACAAATTGCAAACCGAATTGGAATATAGAATATATCTATGGAGTTTGGAGTAAGTTTGGTTTTGGTGTTATGAGGGTTGCCACGTGTAAAAAATGTAAGCGCTCCGAATATGTTTCGTTCGTGGGAGATGACCCCGAAGTTGATATGGTAGGATGGGCAAATCCAAACTTTAAAACCGATAGCCACGCGAATGGTGATGTGCCCCCGCAAGTTAAGGAGAAGGAATGATTAGAACTTTTTTATTTTCTATCTGCCTAATAGGATGTTTAGACAATAACCAATGCTCCATTTGGGACGACACTGAAGCAATTAAAAATATCCACGATTTCGTATGTGAAGATCTCAACTCAAGTCCTGTCAGAAGAAGATGCGAAAACGATGAATCAATATGCTATTGGGATAATTTTCCAAATATGTCATGTATAAAAAAGACTCCCAAGTATGGATTAAGAATGAAGAACTCTTGAAATGGCTGGGACATAAAGAAGCCGTTGGTCTTCATGAAGGGCACGATTTGAGGATTGTTCACGAACAAATGGACTTACCTTGGGAGGCTTCCAAGTGACCCTCCTCCTCGCCATACTTATTCATACTGACGAACTCCCTGATTTAAAATTCAGGATGAAAGAGGCTGCTAAACGATTAAAAGTAGAGCAGACAAAAGAAGTCCCATTCCTTAGTAAAGAATGCACTGTGGCACTTCTAAAGCTTAAAAAGAGGCGTAAATAGGATTGTGATTTATACTATAAACATGGCAACATTCGCATAAGGGGAAAATATGAAATCACTAATATCAATTTTATTATTCGGGCTACTAACTCAAACTACTTTCGCTGCTATCAGCAAAAAGGATTGTAAAAAAGCGTGTGAGACATGCATGAAATGCTCACCAGCGCCAACAGTTCTTCCAACGCCTAAACCACCCGTATCAAGCTTAGATCTTAAACTTTTATCTTTGTCGCCAAGCGGTGGAACCATAAAAGTAACTCCTTCACCCGTTCCAAGTTCCACTAAATTTTTATTCGGCAATCCAAAGATTTCAATGATTGCCAATGAGCCCGCACACGTCAAAATTACCGCAGAGATTGGAAAAGTTGATCCTGTAACTCATCAACTTCTAACCCCTACACTTAAATCAAGTGCTGGATTTCAAGCACTAGCTGCAGGCATTGAAACTGCAGGTAATATATCTCCAACCATCCCAGTGTCTCATGGTGTAAACGTTACTTATAAAATTACCATGTGCGTTGTAGCGGTTGATATTAATTCGCCCACTAAAGCAGAGATTCCAGAATCGAATCTCGGCAACAACTGCTTATCCGGCGAATACCTAATTGTAGACTGAGGAATATATGAAATTAAACGAACTCGCCTCACTGGTAGCTAAAAAAGAAGGCAAAAAGAAGCAGGTCTTAATTGGAGATATCCGAGAAGTAATTGGAATTTTCTCTGAACTCATTGTTCAAGATCCTTCTGTTTTGGAACTTCTGATTAAAAACGGAAAGCGAAGACTAAAAATCAAATGAAATTAGCGGAAGAGGATAAACAATTTGCGGAGCTTCTCTTGGAATACAGAGAACTCCGCCGCCGCTACGATAAAATGGCGAGCTATCTGAGACTTATCCTCGAAGATTATGATGCCGATATTATAAAACCAGAATTCAAAGACGAATTCATGGGAACTGACTGCTAATCACTCGATCATTTTAAGATTCATTATATCTTCATAATTAACTGCAAAATATCCATCAGGACAATTCACATCCTCATGCTTAAGAGTTGTGTGCTTTTCAATATACTTTGCACCCGATTGAATCGCCTTTATAGTCTGGCGAATACCAAGGCTATGATCAGAAAAACCATTAAATCTCGGAAATATTCCATCGAAAGCAATCTCATACCTCACCGGATACTCAGGGATACAGTAGAGTTTAATAATATCTCCAAATAAATCCCGATCCGTCATCACGTCACATGAGACTATGGGCTTAATTCCATGTCCAATTGCTGCTTCAATCCAGGTCTTTTGATGCTTATTAGAATATGAAAATTTAATGTACTTAGGTTTTTGAGATAATAAAAAAGCTAAAGCATCAGCGTTAAACACAGATGCGGTCAATTCTATCCCTTTTTCATCCGCCTTTTTTTGCAAAATAGGCCACCATTCTAGAGGGAGTTCTATGTTTCCACCCGTGTAATTGGGAGGATTACTAAAAAGTTGAAACTTAATAATTTGAGCCCCTGATCTAGCGGCAAGTTCTATATGCTCGAGGGCATATTCAAGTTTACCCATATGAGTAGAGCCAGGATCGACAATGATTATAGCCATTTCAAAAACCTCCTAAATTCTCTGTCAGGTTCTATTTCTTTAAAGCCCAATCGGTGGTGAATCTTTAACGAGGGAATATTGTCTTCATGGCACTCCCCTAAGATATGAAATCGATCCGGTAAAATGGTTCTCAGTTTAGTCATCGCTAACTGAAGCATTAGGGTGCCAAGGCCAAAAGGTTTATTCGTTTCAAATGGATTTAAATAGAACGACCACCGATAGGTATTCAATAACTCTATACTATCGATTGGCTCAAATTTAATAAACCCATAAGGAGAATTGTCTAAATAAAATACCCATCTAAAGGATTTTTCTCCCTTTAAAAACCATTCCCAATGATCATCCATAGTGATCTCACCGGCACTCCACTTCGCTACTTCTTTATGATTTCGCCAGTGAAATATCATTTCTAAGTCTCTAATTTGTATGGGTAGCAATGAAACTTGCATTGTTTTTGGTCATACCATGGGTTTTAATAAAGTGAAATGGGGGATAAGTCTAAGTTAGACGATTCGGTTAATCTTTGGATGCTTCAGTCAGACGAGAAATCTATAAGAGAAATTAGAAAGTTTTTTGGTCTCCCAGAACTCAGTGAAAAATTAGTAAATTGTAAGACTTGTGAGAGACGGTTTTTAAGTCAATTTGCCGGAACTCGACAGGTCACCTTCATTTGCAGAAGATGCAAAGAACACTAACGCTTTCGTTTGCAGTAACTAATTAAGACATCAAAGTCAGTATAGGGAATGCAAATGAGCTTATCGGACTCTGGTTGCTCTGGAACTAATACAAACTCTTTACCGTTATGATCCACACAATGAAATTTACGACTGGGTTGATTATAAATACATGAAGTAATTGCAGGCATATGCCCGCAACCAAAACTAAAGGCCGCGCAAAGTATCAGCGAGCTTTTTAGCAGCGTTTTTAAAATCTTCATCTGTCTTTGCATCCCTTATAGCTTGCATGGCCTCAGTTTTTTCAGCAAACCAACGCTCCTCTTGAGCTTTTTTAAACCAGCCCAATAGCTCTTGAACCGCTTTTAGGAGCGCCGGAATTGCCGCAATAGCCGATAGAATACTTGTGAACATCTCTTAAGCAACAGGAGCATCGTCAATGAGAGCGTCAATCGCCTTAGCCCGCGCATCCACATCCGCCAGTAAAGCAACCTTAGCCGCAATGACCGCATCCTTGCTCGCGACCATTTCTTGTAGCTCAAGAATTTTTTTTTCCAACTCTACTACATTAGGTTCTTCTGGAAGTGCATCTACTGCAGCCTTCACAGCATCTAATGATAAAAGAATTTCTGCTTTTTTAAGTTCTAACAATGCTTGTAAGTCTGATTTTGCCGACATATTTTTCCCCTTTATTCGATTACGATTTTGCCCTTAGTAATTAATCTTAAACCAACCCCGAGTGCTCCAATCCCAGCGAGCACAACATCAGAATGAGATGCAACCCACTCATGAACTTGAGGTACAAATCCCAATGAAGCTAATACACCTAAAATACCAACTGCTGCATTGAACAGTACCGTTTTGCTTTTCCATAAAGCTTTTGTTTCCATATTTAATTCCCCTTTCGTTTATTGTAATAGAATGTAAACTTTTGAACATAGTCAGCTGGCCATTTGTTCATATCTTTTAAAACCCCTGGCCCTGCATTATACATCGCGGCAAGCTGCGTTACGTTTTGAGGTCCATACGCATGTAATGAATTAAGTTTTTCTACAACGTATGGAAGGCTAATGATAGATGACCATAAATCCACTGGTGAAGAGTTCTCTGGATATCCTAACTCTCTAGCAACTATCCATAATATCTGATGTGATCCATAACTCATCGCGCAAAGATCACCATATTTCTTATGACCTTCTTGTAATAACTTACTTCTTTTATATGAAAGCGAGCTTCTAGAATATCCAAGCTCAAATCTAGGTACATTATTTGCACCAAAACTAGTTTCAATGTCTGAAATAGCACACAAAAATGCAAATGGATCTTCACCCGGGAATAATCTTAATTCACCAGAATGATATCTATAAATGTTCTCTAACTCTGCCTTCGAATGAATTCCACAGTGTAGAGAAGATGTATTAAATGAAACATATGGCGAGAAATAGGTCATGCAAGTGAATAAATAAATGTAAACGGGTTCCATCCACTAGCGGTACCGCTAGTGAATGTAGCCCCAGTATTCGATTCTCTATATATATCTATTCTTCCCAATGTAGTTGCTTGAACTACATTCATTATGTTGCTAGTCCCACTATTTAATAGATTTGACGCAATAGCCTGCTGAGGGGTATCGCTAGAAGGCGTAATTGATGAAGGAAGCGTACTGGTTGTAGTTCTAAATGATGCAGATGTGGCCCCAGCCGTTATTGTAATAATAGGGAATCTTAAATATACAACATTGTATTTTCTTGAATAAGTTAATGTATATGAGGTACTACTACCACCAGCTCCAGCTCCTAAATTAAAGTTAGCCGTAAAAGAACCGTATTCCTCATCATAATGAGAAATCCATCTAGATGATCCAGAGTCATAAGTTAATCTTGCAATCCCATTTGCAGGTATAATTGCAGCAAGTGCAGATGCAATCGTAATTCTATCAGCCGCAGTAGCCGACCCACTCTCATGTGATATGGTTACATTCGCAGACGATACGTTATGAATCACCAAATGCTGCCCATCCACCCCTGCTGCAATTCCATTGATCGTAGTAGTAGTAGATCCAGTCATTCTAATAACGCCGGTAGCTGAGCTTAATTGATTAATAGTAGCAGACGTCGCAACATCTGATTTCGCAGTTGAAACAAACTTAGTTAAATTTAAACTTCCATTAACAGCATGCGCTTGAGTTCCGGCAGAAGTTCCAAGCGTCCATTTACCCGAAGGCGTAATCGATCCTCTAATATTAGTTCCAATTGTAGTTGAGTTACCAAAAACAAGTGCATTACTTGATGCCGTATCAACGCCTATATGGAATTGCTCTCCAGCAGTTTGAGATAAAACGTATCCAATATTCCCAGGTGTTACTGCGTGAGTACTTCTAACTAAAATTCTAGAAATTGTACCAGAGCCAGAAGAATCAACTGCAGTAGCTTGATGGCTTGTAGTAGTTACAGTTAGTAAACCGTTTAATGTATGTGATTCACCAGCAACGCCCGCAGTTATTGCTCCAGCATTTGTAATTCCAAAAGTTGAAACATCTGAAACGTTAGTTAATGAAAAACCAGATGTACCACCTCGTATTGTAAAAACGTTTGAGCTAACAAAAAGCGTATTATTAGCAGCTGAGCCACCGCCTATAGCTAAAGATCCAGCAAAATAACCATTTTTAGGCCTCGTCGCTCCTGACGCTCCAATGTCATAAGTATTGTCAGTAAAAATAAGATTACTTCCTATAGTAGCATTAACTACAAGTGAATCTGCGGCAGCATTACCAAGAGTATTATTCCCAGTAGTTGTTAAGCTTGTGCATGTTAGCGTTGCTATTGCTAAGTCTTTAGCTCCATCTGTTAGAGCGTTAATAATATCCGTAAAGTTTTGATTCACTTTTGAAGATAATATTGTAGTCGAGGCTGTAAATGTATTTGTTACGCTAGGAGTACTCATAGATTATTTCCTTTTTAACTTTCTTTTAGCCGCCTCTTTTTGAATAGAATAAGCAATCGCAACGGCCTGCTTAGGATCTTTACCCTCTTTAATTAACATTCTGATATTGGCAGCTCTAGATTGAGCAGACTTACCTTTTTTCAGCGGCATTATTTAGCCCTCGGAGTAATTTTTGATGGTTCTTTAAATTCTATCGTTTGATCTTTTGTTCCAAGTGGTTTTGGTAGATTTGCTGCTGGAGCCACTTGTCCGATAGCATTAGCCCACTCTTTTTTTAAATGAACAGCATTCAAAAACTTTTGATAAGTATCATCTCCAAACTTTTCTAAAATTATTTTCGAATCAGTAATGAACTTTTTAAGATCTCCCGGAGCTGATTTAGATTCTTGAATTCTATTTAAAACATTCTGAAGGTCATAAGTTCTCTTCGCTTTTGCTGTAAGTGATATATCTGCTAATCCTCCAGCTACTTTCGAACCTAAATAACCACCTACGGCTCCACCACCATATCCACCAAGCTTTAATCCTAATGCTGCTAATACGGTTCCCCCCGCTCCAGCGGCTATTGCTTTTCTAGGACCTACATATGCATTAACTAGTCTTTGAATTTCATCTGCATCTTTATCTGATAAAGAAGTTAATCTTCTGGCAGCTAACTTATCTGCCAAATCATCCATAAATACTTTAGCGTCAGGCATTTTAACTGAAGCGGCCTGCTCTCTAATCTGTGTAACAAGGTCCATCGCTCTCTTATTAAGAGTTCTAGTGCCAGTTGTTATGTCTTTGCTTAATTCAGTAAGACTTTTTGCTGCTTCATTGCCTTGTTTAATAGCATCTTGAACTAATAACTGTGCTTCGGTTTTATTGGCCCCATATAAATTAGATAGAAAGCTTTCTGCTCCAGTAGACTTGATTTTAGAATCAATTTTATTCACTGAATCTAAATGCTGCTCATATAAACCCTTAACTTGCTTATATGGGACGTACATTTGGGCCAAGTCCCCATCCATTGCCTTTCTTAGATCCGATAGATTCTTAAGGGTAACGCTGTATTTTTTACCTGTATAAAATGGCTGAAGATCGGCATCGAGCTGATCAATAATTTTAATTGTATCGCCTACAGTAATAAAATTTCTGGCCTCTTTGGTTTTTAGTGTTGGATTCTTTAAAAGAGTTTCATATTTATTAATTAAATTTACGTCACCAGCATCAGCAACAATATTACCAGAAGCAGTTTTGATATCGTTTTTAGCTTGTTTCAATAAATCTAAAACAGCATCAGTTTCAAATTTTGTTGTATTATTCTGACCTAAAAGTCTTCTAAAATTACCAACAGACTGTCCAATTAGTTCTTTAGCATCTGCAAGATTTTTTCTTAACCCCTCAACAGATTCAAATACTGAGTTTTTAGCATTTGGATCATTTAGAATAGCCTGAACATTTGATGTTCTATTTATAATTGCATTTTCTATTTCAACTGGAAGTGGACCAGTCATTTCTCTTAAAACTTTTTGAGGACCTTTTCTTTCTATAGCCCCAAGATTAGATAAAGCCTCATCCGCTCGCTTTACAATATCTGCTGGTGGTTTTAGCCCCTTTGCTTTTCCAGCTAACGTTTTAATTGCAGTAATGCCTTGTTTTGCAAGCATTCCTAATGAAAGTAGCCCAGTTCCAACCTCACCAGCCTCTTGTGAGCCTGCTGGTAAAGATTCTTTAAAAGCTTCTTGTTTTCCAACTTCTTCAGAATAAATAGAGCCAAGTTTAGGTATTTCTCCGGTAGCTAATTGACCCACAGCTCTTACACCGGTTCTTATTCCGGGGGCTATCTGTTCTATTCTAGCTTCTGGAAGCCATGCTGATTTTCTAGCCTTTTCAAATCTTTCACCAATCCTAGATGTAAAATCTTTGGATTGATCAACGTCTTGAAATGGCGCTCTTGCCAACACTTCTAATGAATTGGGAATAGCCAGAGGATTCATGGCCTCTCCGACTCCAGTAGCAACACCAACGGCTCCTCTTACAAATGATTCACCGCCACGTTTAAGAGATTCCCAGGTGGAGTTTAAATCATTATTGGGTGTCTTTTTTAAAATCTCTTGCTGACGTTTTCTTATTAAATCATCTTGATCCGCCATCGCCGCCTCCATAATTCTTTTGAAATAGTTCTTTTTCAAATGGAGTCATTTCTTTTGGATCTTTTTTCAAAAGATATGATGGGTCTTGCTCTATAAATAACTTATTTTGCAGAAGTTTTAATGGAACAATAACGTCATCGACATTTATTCCACGCTCTTTGGCCATCCTTGAATATGTAATAATATGTGGCTCTACAGTTTTAAGCATTGAATTTGCTGCAAGTTTTAATGAATCAGCAAGAGCCCTCACTTGCTCATCGTTCATGTATCTACCGTCAGCCAACCTTTTCCATCCAAATTTATTTAATAATTCATCTGAGAATTTGCCCCTCATGGCTAGGTCTAATTCTTGTGGAGACACAATTCCAGGCCCCTGAGCCCTGACCCATCCATACATTAGTGATGACTGCGCTGGAACCGTATTTAGTTTAACAAGTTCATCAGCCTTATCTGCGATTGCTATAACATCTCTTGCTTCTCTGATTTGTGGTTTTGATTCAAACTCTTTTCGAAGATCATCAGCCGCTTTGTTAATTTTTTCAGTAGAATCTTTTCCAAGTCCTTCAGTCTCTTTACGAGTTTTTTCTATATCTGCTCTTAATTTGTCTAATTGTAATTTATGAGATTCTGCAAATAATGAAGCTGCATCAGGGTTGGGTGTAACAAAAAGACCGCCTTCAGTCTGTCTTACATCTTTACCAACCTTTATAGCCGCCTCAGCTAAATTTCTATCTAAGGGAACTAAGTAGCCCTCTTTAAATCCAGTTAGTGCTTCATTAAATTTAAGTGGAGCTTCTCTAAGTTTATAATAATTATCCTGTCCATTAAATTTTATTTTATAAGCATTTTGTGGAATTTGTGCTGGATCTGTAACTTTTATGGGTTCAAATGTTTGTGCAAAATCAGAGGCAGCTTTTACTTTATTAGTCTCTGCAATTTCAGCGTTCGTTTCTGCTTCCTTAGCTTTAGTAAAAGAATCATATAATCCACTACCAACGTTTACTAACTGGCCCGCAACCTGAAGCCCCTTAAGAACTTTATCAAATGTACTTTCATTTTTTTTTGGGTTCCACCCTGGTTGAGCTACTCCGACTAATGCCATTATGCCATCCTCGATTCTGCTGCTTGCTTAGCTGCCATTAGAAATGGTTCATAAGCTGATCTTGTTTTTTGATCTTGCCTTTGAAGGGCGGCAATAGATTCATTAAGAGTTCCAATAACAGCTCTAGGATCTCCTTGAAGTTTTCTCTCTGGTGCAGAGAGTGGAACTGCTGGAACTTGTTTTCCTTCTTCTCCAGGATTAGCAACATCCGCCAATGTAGATGCTCCCGCTAATCCACCGGCAACAGCACCTGCAATTGGCAAACTAGCACCATAAGTAAATGGAGCGGCTATTAATCCGCCAAGACTAGCTAGTCCAGCTCCAACCTTACCAAGAGTTCCCATGATGCCGCCGCCACTACTGCCTTTTACTGTTGGAACTCCTACTGTATTCAACGCCATAAAAACTCCTTAAACTGAAAACCAGGTTAAATACCTATCTTTTTTTGGAAGTCCTATGTCGGCTCCAAATTCAGCAAATCCCTTTCCAGATGCGTACCCCTTAACTCCAGCTTTTCCAGGGGCTCTTTCATAACCAAGATGTACTGCCAATTTGTTTAATTCTTCTGGATCAAGCTCTGAAGTCTTCAATGCAATTAATTTATTAAACAAATTTGTCTTCAGATTCTCTTCCCATTCTTTATTGTATTGTCTGACCTGCTCATCGAATTGCTTTTCAGCTAAAGTTACTCCGCGCTCTGTTAATGCACGATCAAGCTTAGATTGTCCGGCTTGGAATTCTTGTGCTCCAAGTCTCTCACTTGAAGCAAATCGTCTGCCCAGTTCTGCTTGGCCACCTGCAAATTCTTGAGAACCCAATCTCTCACCAGTTTGAAACTTACGTCCTAACTCAGCCTGAGTTCCGGCAAACTCTTGTGATCCAATTCGCTCGCCTCTTTGGAACTCTTGACCCTGTTTCATTAATCGCTCTTCACGAGCTGCTTTTTGTTGCTCTAAATCAAGAGCCCCCATTTGCTGCTCAGTAGCGAAATCAATATTTTGCTCGGATTCTAAGCCAAGTTTTCCAATAGCTCCTGAGCCCAATCGATTACCAAACTTCTGTGCAATTCGTCTTTGAGCTGCTTGTTTAGCAACACCCGCTTGAGCCCTTAGCCCAGATTTTACTT
>Ga0208147_1000086_pt1 | contig 35357 bp, 50 predicted proteins | sample DEB3_08_DNA_FD_184520 | JGI IMG/M metagenome (GOLD analysis project Ga0208147, IMG submission 184520) | Aqueous microbial communities from the Delaware River and Bay under freshwater to marine salinity gradient to study organic matter... | ecosystem: Environmental > Aquatic > Marine > Coastal ... | reverse complement strand
GCATGATTGGTATGTTCAGACCGCCAGTATTGAAAGCTTTGGAAAGATGAAATGATGATAGGGATAAAGCAAAAATATAGGTCGAGGTCGGTATCGTGGTCGGGGTCGGGGTCGCGGTCGTGGTCGGGGTCGGGGTCGGGGTCGCGGTCGGGGTCGGGGTCGGGGTCGGGGTCGGTTTAGTTACGAAAGTGAGGAAGATGAAATGACAGCACACACAGATCATCCAATGCGGCACTGGGATAGAACATGCCCTGCGTGTCAGGAAAAAGATAAAGAAATATCACAATTAACCGCAATGACAAAAGAACCCACAAAACTCATGGCAATACCCGCATTGATGGAAGCGGCTGGATGGGTGCGGAAAAAGGAGTGGGTTGGGTTGACGGATGAAGAAAAACGACAAATTTTGTTGGATGATCCAATTGATTGGATAAATGCAATCGAAGCCAAACTAAAGGAGAAGAATGAATGATCGGTTGGCTAATTGATTTGCTTTCTTGGCTATGCAAAAAAACTGGACACCTAGTTTGCGCAGACTACCAAGAAAAAAGCGAGGGAACTTACGAACACTGTCAAATCTGCGGAGAACTAATTAAGAAGGAGAAGAACCAATGACCCGCGAAGAAGCCCGTGTATGGCGCAAGCTGGAGGACTACGTTAAGGCAAGGCAGAAGTTCTTCAAGGAGGAAGCGCAGCCTGCATGGAAAGAATGGAAAGCGGCAGAGTTGCAGTTAGTGGCGCAGTTTATGGAATTTAAACGGGGAGAAAAGAAATGATGTGGGGATGGGATGATGATAAGAGGCTGGGTGACTGGAGCATTGTTGATCGGCATCGCAAACGTGTTTACGCCGAGGGTGTCAGGGATGGGGTCATCGTGGGGTGCGTGATTGCTGTTTTTAGTGGCGTAATCTTGAGTTGGATTTTCTGCAAATGAAAACGCTTACTATCGACGGAGATGCTTCCGTTCACTCTGATCTGGTGCCATACAAAAAGCTGTGGTTTGCGGTGTTGCAGCAGGCTATCGGGGACGCATTAAACGACACATCCAGCGAAAAAGAGAAAGCCTATGCTGTCGATTTTTTTCTGGACAAGACAAACGGAGTAGGGACTTTTTACTGGATATGCGATTTTATAGACATGAATCCCGAATATGTCTTGAAGAACGTCAAACGCCTTTATATGAAAAACATAGAAAACAAAGAGCGTATAAAAAGAACAATTATAAAAGACAAGAAAAAAAGGGATATGATTGAGCAGGGGTTAGGTAAGTTAATTATTGATGAAAACGACAGGATCAAGTTTGTATTTACTGAAAGATACAAGCGGATTCAAAACAAACTGGAGAAGGAAGATGATTAAAGAATTTGTGCCGGAAATGAGGAGTGACAAACAAGCAGCGGAGATTGCGCGGCTGCGGGAGGCATTACGGAAGTATGGTGAACATGAGGTTGACTGCGAACTTCTAGGAACGCATAAGCCTTGTTCTTGTGGGTTTGATGCCGCGCTCGGGGAGGGAAAATGAAACCAACGATCAAAAAACAGATGAAAAAGGACATTCATTTTGTCGCCAAATTTTACGGTCTGTCACCGGAATCTGAGCGTATGGCGCACCTGTCTGCTCAAGATTCAGAACGGGCGCGATCCATTTATCGAAAAATCAGAGAATCTATTGAGAGGGAACGGCACTAATCATCTGTTCAGCCGCTTTTTCAACGGCCGCAACGCGGTTAAGCCACCCCTTCAAGAACTTCTCTTGGTCTGGTTTGGACGCGACAATAGCCTTATAAAATGCCTCTTTATACTGGCTCATTTTATGGATAATGGCTTTAGGCTCATCTTTCATGGCCGCCAGTGCCGCCAGTGTAGCCGGGCCGATAGCGCCATCGGCGTTTACGCCAACGATCGTTTGTAGCATCTTGGCGCCGCGGCCAACGCCGCCATTAACCGCCAGGTCAAACACCATGTAATCCACGCCGGTCGGCAACGAATCGCATTTGCACTTGTCCCAGTAACGGCTCTTGTAGAACGGTTTTACCTCGGATTTGGTCAACGCCTTCATTTCACCATCTTGGATAGGGCGCTTGAGATATTCCGACCAAGCTGCTTTAGTGACTCCCAAATTAGTTTCACCACCATGATCATGTGGGTCATTGACGTAGCCTCCTTCACTGGCAATTACGTGTTCAAACGATTTTTCCCAATTCTCAATCATCTTTTGCCTCGCCCACCTTGATTCCAGTAATCAACCCGATAAATCCACCCACAATGGTCTGGAAGGCAGGGCCGATTACGTCAAAGACCACCTTATCGTCCACGGCGGGGTCGAGAATGGCATACGCGAACATCCCGCACATTGCCACCACTACAGCCGACAAAGAAAGCGTTGAGGCCGCAATGCAGAAGTCTTTAGTGGTCATTGTTTAGCCCTCATGTCCATAATCTTCTCAAGCGTCCTGCCGCCAAAATAGAACGACATGATCAACATACCCCATTGCCCCAACAGTTCCACATAGGTCTTGTTGGTATCCATGCCAAAGGCGCTCATCATGGCAAACGTGAAATAGCCCGACAGGATCGCAATCAGGGTCATTGGCCGGATATTCTTGGACAGCCACGAATCCGAGGCCATGTCTGCCTTGAGCCGGTCAGTCAGATTGTTCTGTTCCAACTCAAACAGCTTGGTTTCGTTTGCCATCTTCGCCAGTTCACCATCTTGAGCGAGTTTGGCAAGTTCCATCTGCGCTTTGGCTTTAGCTTCAGGATCGGGCAAAACCTTGTCAAGAATCTTGCCGCCAATTTCAAGCAATCCGGCTATCGGGAACATAAATCACCTGTAAAGGGCTGGAAAAGCGTAGCGAAAGAAATATGCGATTTCGTGGCTATACATTACCAATACAACAACTACGTAGACGCCGCCGATAAACAGTAAATACAACAGTATGGCGGTAAAAATAGATAAAATGCAGTCTTTAATTCCGTTTCTGATTGCTTCTTTTTTTTTAGTTTTTGCTGTTCCACCCTGTTTTGATCGCGTATCTCCTGCTGTCTGGACTCGATGATATTTGCGCGGATATCACACATTCGCTTATACATATCGAGTTTCCCTTGCAGGGAAAACATATTTCGCAACTCCTGTTCTGCCGCCCGCAGCTCCTCGGCCCGTAAAACGCAGTCCATTGCGATAGCTGTGGCCGACTTTTCCTTATTACGTTTCGGGTCTTTGCGGATCGCCTCGGCTTCTTTGGCCGCCGCCTCTACCTCACCCTGGGCGGTAAAAAACGAACCCAATTCCTTAGTCATCGAGGCGATATCGTGCCCGACGTTAATCGCCTCGCGGATCATATTAACCGCGGTCTTGGCGCCGGCTACCGCCAGCCCGATTGATACCGGGTCGATCATTTAGGTCTTGGTCACCAGATGCAGCAGCAGCATGATGATCGCGCCCGCGGTGCTGATCAGGATCGTTTCAAGTCGTTTAATCCGCAGGATGGTTTCCGTCCACCGTTCCTCGCATACCGCCTCATGGGTGTTAAGCCGGCCTTCGACCTCATTTATTGTGGTCATTATTGAGGCATCCTTTCGGCTTCTACTATTACTTCCGGCATTTGAAATGGCGCCATAGCTCCGGTCATTAGCCCTCTTGGAACCATAGTAGGCGCGGGAGGCGGCGTAGTATCTGTCAGCAAACCCGAAATAGCACGTTGAGCTGCTTGCTGGCGTAAAAAGGCTTGTAGCCTATCTGCGGCAAAACCTCCGGCGGCAATAGGAACGGCGTATTGGGGGGTAGTCGCAGCACCTACGATTGTTCCTGTGCTAACAAGCGTGCTACGTTCCGGGTTGAATCTAGCTGCAAAAGATAAAAAAGAATCTAACGCGCCACCAGATGCTACCCTACGGATAGCTGCTTGCTCATCTTTATTAAATAGCCGCATTTTATTTTGGTTAGCGGCTAAATTTATAAATCCTCTGCGTATGGCTTCACTTTCGGATACTTTTGGGTCTAAAGCCTTTACTTCAGCCGTATCCAATATTTGCTCAAGTTGATTTGCTCTAGCCTGATTACGCCAATCTTTACGGGCTTCTCGAATTGCGGTTACTGCTTCTTCAGTGCGCCCCGCGCCCGTAGTAACATTCGCAGGCGATAGATTGGCTAAATAGTTATCAATAGATGTAGTCATTACTTTGGCTAATCTACGGATATTGGCGTCAGAATTAGCCGACAATGTTCCAGCTAATTGCCTCATCTGATCTACATCATTAAAAGATACGTTACCGCGCCCAACAATTCGGGCATATCTATTTAATACGGTTTGAACAGGCGCGGCATTTTCAGGCAAAAAATTTGCGCTTTTCAGATCAGTATTTATTCTATTAAATAGTGTATCCGCGCCTGTCTGGTTAAGCGTTATACCCATATCCTCAACGCGAGTGTATGCGCGCGCTGCACGTTGACGTATATCATCTATAGTGACCAAAGGCACAGGTTCAGCAGATATCTTAGCTCCGGCTTTACTACCGATCTGGCCTCCAAGCGCCCCCGCACCAAAACCAACCAACGTAGCTGCCAAATCGCTATCGGTTAATTTTTTTGTTTGCTCAGCCGCGGGTTGAGCTATGCCGCCAGCAACACCGGCGGCGGGTATTTGTCTAGCCAAATTTTCGGTTAAAGGCGCTGTTTCCACGCCAGCAACCACACGGGGCAACATTCCCTGCGCGCCGGCACCGACCATACCTTGCATAGCAGCTTGTGCGGCACGCTCGCCAAATGTAGTGGGTTCGGGAAGCCCGGCTTGCGTTAACATTCTGCTTTGTGCCTCTGCGACACTCGGCATACGACTTTCAGAACCGATCGCTCTAGCGGCCAGGTTATACGCGCCTTTTACGCCTTCTAGCACCATAGTGGCAGGTGCCGTAAAACCTTCATAAAGCGCGCGGCCAGCAAGCCCGGCTTGACGAGCTATCTCTTGCCCAACAGTTCTTTGCTCAGCTTTTGGTTGATTTGCTTTGGCATAGTTTTCTTTTGCATACGCTAAAACTTCGTCTTGCGTCGCGCCTTCTGGTGCGGTAACTATGTATTCTTTGCCGTCTGGTGCGGTAACAATATAGTCTGCCATTTTTACCTCACTATCATTACTTAGGCCGAATAGCCCAATTACCTGTCGATCCAGTTTGCGCGCTTGGTGCCGGAGGCGCGTAAGGAACCGAAAAATCAAAGGTATTCAAGTTCCCATATTTATTGGCGTGATCGTTAATTTTTTTCCAATAATCAATCTTACCTTCTTGAATTTCGCGTAACTTCCCTAAAAGCTCCGTTCTAGCTTTAACACTCGTAGTAAGCTGCGGAATACGCGCTTCTACAAAATTGCGATCCGCATCAGAAATTTGGGCGCCTAGTTTTCCGCCCAAATCTTGCATCACAAGGTCTTTTGCCTGTTTATCGTATATCTCGCTTTTTGCGAGCATTTTTGTTTGATCGGGGCTTAGCAAATTAAGGCTGGCCAAAAAGTTTGTAGCGCCAACATAGGTATTTGCAAACGGACCTGTAAATAACTGCCCACTATCCGCAAGTCTTTGCATATTCGACAAAGTGCTAAGCGCCTGAGATGCACCCCTAGCACTTGATGTAGCTTCCTTCAAGGCGTTAACTTGCTCTTTCTGTCGTTCGACGTTAAAAGCTTCTTGGCCTTTTATTTCTGCGGACACTCGCGTTACGGCAGCGCCCGCCGCTTTTTTCCGCAATTCATCTTGTAGCAGTTGTTCATTCACCTTAGATACTTGTTCGGGCGTATAAGCATTAAAAGTTGGTTTGGCCTCCAAACCTAACCCACGAGCAACACCGAGCCAATCCGCGCTAGGTTTAGCTGATAGATCAACAAGCTCAAGATTGCCAATTCCAGTTGCCCAATTAGAAATGCTTTCAGGCGTGAATTTTCCCGTCTTAAGCAATTCCACTGATTGTGCTGATCTTGGCGTAAGATAAGATTTAACTAGATCGGGATTATTTGCTATCGCCGTAGCTTGAGTTTCATCTAGTCCGTATTGTTGCTGTAATTGCGATACAGTGGATTGTCTAGCCTGTTGAGCTTGAGAAAGTCCAGCAGTTTTTGCCAGCGTTTCCTGCGTAGTAGCTGCCTTAGAACCTTGTTCGACCAAAGCCGCGTTTATAGCTCGCGCTCTATCGGCCACTGTAGCCGCGCCTTGCATATCTCCGGCTTGCTGTAGCGCATTACTGTATTGCATAAGCCCTTGCGGCGTATTCAAGTCAAATTGACGCGCCAGCGCGTTACGCTGGCTAATCATCTTCAGTTGCGGGTCCTCGACACCGAACAGTTGCCCCAACCCGCGACCGATCTGTTGACCGGCCTGCGCTGCACCGAACATAACGCGCTGTTGCGGCGTCAGTTGCGCGTATTCCATTGCCTGTTGCCGCGCCTGTTGCTCGCGGAGTTGTTGATACATTTCCGGCGTTTGAAACAGCCCGGCGATTATGCTCTCAGCCATGATTTACCCCTACTAATCCCAATTTACGCTTGTCGGAACTACACCGGAACCACCAGGCCCGTAAACATTTTCGGCGCCGTATTGCTGCACAGTTTGGCGTTGTTGGTATTGGTTATATAGATCAGTCAACGAAGGCAACATTTTTCCTACAGAACTGCCGATATTGGCAAACAATCCGGCCGCCGGGTTCAACCCCGCCGTAGTAAGCCCCGTTTGCGCGGCGGTCAATCCACCGCGAAGCAATGCTTCTGACGCCGCTGGGCTACCCCGCCCGCCAATGGCCATGCCAATATCCAGTGGTGCTTGGCCTAGCTGCTCAATGCTTTGCGCTGTGCCTAGCCCTGCGGTAAACGGCGAATAGGCGCCGGCCAAACCGCCCGCGTATTGCCCCAACAACCCGGCACCAGTGCCGAACAACCCGGCGCCAAACGCCGTTTGCTGCTGTCCGGCCTGTTGCGCTTGTGCGGCCAGTTGCGCGTCTTGTTGCGCCAGCGCGTTGTAATAGGCTTCCATTTCGGGATTCGCCGCGGATAGCCCCGCCCCGCCACCTGGACGCGCGCCCGTAGCACCTACGGCCAACCCGCCCCGCCCCGTTTGAAATAGCTGATTCTGCAATTGCGCGTATTGACGTTCCCGCGACGGTGCCAGCAAGTCTTGCTGGCGCTGCATATACTGCGCGGCGGCCTGTTCCGGCGTCTGAGCCAGATACCCGGCGCCCAAATTAAACAACCCTTGCGCCGCACCGGTCAAAGGCGCGTATCGTCCGGGGGCAGCTTCAGCAGCAGTTAGCCCTTGCCCGGTCAACCCCATTACGCGATCTTGGAGAGCTTTAAGTTCGGGCGATAGGGTATATCCGGCGCCGGTTACGCGGCCATCCGGCCCCGTCGTGAACGCCGATTGACCGAATCGGGTAGTAATACCTACCGGCCGGAATCGCGCTTCCTCGGCGGCCAATCGCGCCGCTTGCAGTTGAGCGTCGGCGGCGGTTTGTGCGGCTTGGCGTTGTGCGTCGGCTTGTTCTTGCGCGCCAAAAAAGCCCAACACCCCGGATACGATATCACCCATGATTATTTCTCCAAACGTATAGCTTGCGTGTCACACCATCTGTGCAGGTATGATGTTTTAGCAGATCAAAACCACAAAATTTAACCCATTTAGCCATTTTTTTATCATCTATAAACGGCATTGCGTATAGCGTAACCATCTGCTTTGCCGCCCACGGAAACCATGATTCAGTAAATCGTTTCTTTATGCTTTTGTTCCATTTCGCTACGTCCATATGCACAAACGTAGTTTTTCCGGCGTGTTCAACATAAACCGTAAAACAGTCGTCAGCCAATACCGGCAGTTTTACGCTGTGCGTTTCCACATATACACCGTGATATACGGTTGATAGTTTGCATTGGTCGCGCTGGAACCTTCAGTGCTATTTGATACGCTGACATTAAGCGCGGAATTAGTTGAAGAAGTTACAGAACCCCCACCCCATGCAGTAGCGCCGCCGCCGGATTGCGCGTTATTTCCGCCACTTGCCGCTGCAACAGTATGCGTATGCCCTGTATCCGATACAGTAGCCGTATGCGTATGGCTTACCAATGTAGCATCGGCAGAACCACCCGTTTCTTCCGCAGCGTCAAAAAGTGCGTTTGTCGAGTCAAAACCGACCGGCACACGCCCCGCGCCAAACGCTGTCCAGGTGCCGAATCCCAACAATGTGCCCGGATTTGTGCTGTTGGTAGCGTTGATATAGATAGAGCCTACGGGATGCAACGCAGCCAATGCCGCCTGCACAAATGCTGTAGTGGCCAAAGTCGTATTGCTGGTGCCAGATGTTTGCGTAACGCCCGTTGTGCCAGTCGGTAAACTCGGCGTGCCGGTAAACGAAGGGGATGCCGTATCAGCTTTCGTGGCGATAGCCACTGAAATAGCGTCAAATTCCGTGTTAATTTCGGTGCCTTTGACGATCTTCAGCGGATTGCCACTGGAAAGATTGTCTTTAGTAGCGAAATTAGTGGCTTTTGTATAGTTGGACATATCGTGCCTCTATGAATACTTACCGTTTTTAGCTTGAATCTCGATCTTCTGAATCGACAACGCGGAACCATTGATATCCGCTTCGTAACCCGTCTGGACAATCTTGCCAGTGCCACTGGCACTTACAGACAAGGTTTGCAGAGCAACACCATCGGAATACTGCGTTGTCACAGACGGTGACGTATGGGTAAGGGTATGCGTGCCTGACTGCGAACCGCTGGTATTGATTGCGCTGCCGCCTAAAGTGGACGATAGGTTACAAGTCGTGGAACCTGGGCTACCGGCGTTAATGATGTAGTAATCTGTGCCGGTAGCCAGACCAGTCGGCAATGCGCCAGTAGTTGTAAGCCTTACCGTATCCGTCGATAGCGTGCCGGTCAGAAAATACGATCCGTCAGTAGCCGTAATAACCGCAGGGCTGGCAATACTGACGGTAATAGTTTGGCCGGCAGAATTATCGTAAGAACCTACGTTGTAATAGCTTTCACCTTGCGTCGGGATATACGCATCAACTGATAAGTAGTTAGATGAAAAATCAAACGCCCATTTAAAAGTGACGTATTGATTCGAGCCGCCGACTACGACAATAGAAAGCCGCTTAAGAATAGACGTTTGCGACTGATTACCCAAATCGGCATGATTGGTGTAATACTGCATCCGATAGGACGAAGTATTATCCTGATAGTTTGTATATTTAGCGATATATCCTGTTTTGCCGATCAACAGATCGCTATTTCTGCGTGCCAGCAATGCTGTTGGCTCTATTGAATCCCAAGTAGTCACACGCGAAGAACCATCTTCAAGTTGCCCGCGCGTATCAAAACAGTAAACTTGTTTTGAGTTTTGCAATACGAGCAAATAGAACGCATTACGCTCTGAGAACGCTGCTTTTACCGATGATCCATCGCTGGATTCGCTGGCTACAGCGGTCATCAAATCATTACGGACATTTTTGGACAAATCACGAAACGGCAGCGATTTTTCGTTAACAGTCCGAAGCAGCGACCGAACGCCGGTATTCGACAAAAAGATAACGTCAGTGCCGATATTGGATATGCTATCGCGTGCTAAACATCCGGTGCCGATAATGGTATCGGATAGTTGCATGGTAGACGGGGTGCTGGCGTTTTGGTAAACGAGAATCTGTTTTTTGCCAAAAATAAACAGATAGCCGTTATGCGACGCCAATCCGGTAATTTCGTCAGAGCCATACCCCCAAACACGGCTTACATCAAGGCTACCCGCGGTGCCGCCAGTCCAGATATGCCCCGCGGTCAAGTCCGAAAAATATACTGTTGTTTTGTTCGTAGATGTATTGGCTGCCCACAAACGGCCATACGCACTCAAAACTATATTGGCTTGGGGTGCCGTGGCGACATAGCCCGATTGCTCGGAAATGCGCCGAAATTTGGTGCTTCTTGACGGATCGTATAGCAACGGATCGTAGCCGCTTTGGAAAAAATACGCGATTCCGTTAAGCGAGGCGCAATGCCAGTTATTAGCAGTAATGGTCGGCGCCGTTCCACCACCGTCATAAGTCAATGTAGCGAGTGCGCTTCCATCAAATGTAAATATCTTATTGTTGCCCGTAGCTAATACAGTTGTAGTGCCATCAGACTGCACTAGCTCATGTAGTGAGCCAACGCTGTTGCTGCCTAGATCGCCGGTTGACGAATTAAGATACGAATACCCCTTACGCGACCCGATACGCCCGTATTGGTCAATAATGCAGTTATTCGCCACCAACGCAAATCCTGCCGCCAAATCCAGCGGTGAATCTTGCGTATTAAGCCCAAAAAAGCCGGGCGCAGCGGTAGTGAATACTTGAATGGCTTGTGACATTGGCTATGTCTTAAACTTCTATAAATTGGTTTTCTTCCGGGTATCGAGTGCCTTCAAGGGCAATGTAGTCCGACAACATAGACCTATACAGTTGATATGCTTCCGAACTATTAAGACCACCATCTTCCCCGCGCTCTACCAACGCGCGAGCGTAGGCATTTTGAACGACCAATTCAGGCGGCACTGAAATAACAGTGCTGGCGCTGGTCAAAGTATCTTGCGGCACTACCAGGGTGAACTTAAGCGAATAAACGCCATCAGGAATGGGAAATACGTCAATTTTAGTGTCGTAAGTTGCGCCATCAACACCGTTAAATGCGTAGTAAACTGGGATACCGGTCGCGGGCGAAGCGGGGAAATTAAGATACCGATTCATTACTGGAAACGGCACGTTAATCAAAGATACATAGCTGGTCGCGTTGATCGCATCCCGAACCTGAAATTTTTGACCCGAACCCGTAACCGTGTAGGACGACGTGGCCGCAACCGTTGTAACCGTCAAGGTCGTGGTCAATACATTCCAGCTATATGCGTCCTCAACTTGTCGTTTGGCGTCATTTACAAATTTGCCGATCAACGTGGCGTAAGTCGTTTCATCAAGCGACGCGACTTGTTGTTCACGCAAACGGATCAATACGTCATTAACCGCTTGTAAATAGGTCGTGCTCATGCCCGCACGCTCCCTTCCAGTTCAAATGTAGCTACAATAGCAAAAGTTCCACCTGTTTCTGTAGTAACCTGAAGAATGTCGTTTTCCTCAAAAACTATGTAGCCGTAATTCGGAAACGCCAAATATTGTTTTGACGCTACGGTATATTGATAGACAAACGAAAAAGTCGTATTACTACTGGCGTCATACCAATCAAACGTAACATGCTTGTTGCTGGCAGTCTGGTTAGTGGCAATCAAAGTTATCAGCCGGCCATAGTAGCCCGCAGGGACGGTATAGAGCGTTGTTAGCGCCGCTGCTGTCGGATTAGCACCGACTGATATTTCTCTCATTTACGCGCCTTGTTCCTAGCCGAAATCGCACTGGCTTTTGCCTTTGCGTCAGCCTTTGACGACGCACCCCAAGCGCGGAGAGAAAGAAGGAGTCTGGTAGGCTCCCCGTTTTTATACTCCGGGCCGGGCATTGCGCCCATTCTCGCTAAAAAGGAGGCCCGACGAGGGTTGTCACCTGACTTGACCGGGGCTTTAAGACTACCCCCGGTAGCCGCATTATAAGACGCCCTTCCTTTGGCATTCAAGCCGCCTTTTGGGTTTTGCCCCTCTTTTCGCTGCCATACCGGGGTTTTCATGCTAATACGCCCGTTTTTTGGGCATTTTGGCTTCGGACATGGCGATCGCAATAGCCTGTTTACGCGATTTGACCATCGGCCCTGATTTGCTGCCGGAGTGCAACTTACCGGCCTTATATTCTCGCATGACCTTACCGATTTTCTTTTCGCCTTTGGACATTTTCATAACTACTCCTTAGTGATCGGCCCGCCGGATTTCCAAGCATCACAAGTGCGAGCCGAAGCACAAGTGAACTGAAACAGGTCGCAATAGCCCAAATCGGCAGCTTTTACAAACTGTTCGTCGTAAGACAATTCGCCTTTTTTCTCGTCTTTTTCCAGTCCACCAATGATGCATTGCATCATTTTTGGCGTCTGTATAAACGCCGCGCAGTTTCCGCAACGCATACCTTTGATGGTATCCGTCGGGGCGTTATACATCTTGGCCTTTTTGAGCCAAAAGGCATCATTTGCCTCATCAGGGTTAGGCGGCCCGTAACCATATTCTTTGAACGCATGATTACGGTTTTTAAGATTAACCGACACATCCTGTGTAGCCAAAGGGCAAACAGCGCCAGATAGCAGACCAGTTTTCATAGCTAAACAGCCTTTCTCGGCCTGCCCCGTTTTTTCATAGCCGTCGGAGGCGCCAAAATAATGCCTTTTGGAGTGTCTTCGACCGTTTGGATAGGCTCCATAGAGTCTTCGTCAATCCGCACATAACCAGAATGACCGCGCATCGAATCAATATCATGCTGGAAGGTAAACGTCACCGTTTGACCACTTTGCAGGCATCTAAAAGTTGCCATTTTTCCCTCTAAAAATAGATAGGGGGCCGAAGCCCCCTACCGTTATACAACGCAGCGAGCAATAACAAGACGAATAGTGCAAGACGCCAGATCGACTGTAGAACCGGATTCGTTTTGAATCCGAATCGACACCGAACCCGCCGAATCGACATACGCCGTGATGCTCATACCGACTTCACTGACCGAAAACGAGCAGCCGATAACCATATCGCCCAGGGCAACGCCCGGAACAGCCACAGTATCGGTTTCACCCGCGCCATCGGCCAGAGAACCAGCATCTAACGTCGCTTTTACGAGCCAAGTATCGCTAAAAAGCCCGCGAAACTGGTCGTTACCCCGACGCGAGGTAATGGAAGTAGCAGCAGCCATGTCAAAATCTCCTAATCAGGTTAAAAATGCCCCCCGCCGGTTAAGACGAGGGGCAATGCCGTATTAGGCAGGCACAGCCAGTGCAAACGCCGAACTGGACAGCGCGGCGCCGGTCGTGGCGGCCGTACGCAGAGCTTTAACGCCATACAGGGTATCGGCCGTGTAAAGCGTAGCCAGATATTCCTGTTTGTATTGCGTCTGCGAACGAACACCGACTTGCTCAACCAGCACCATCGAGTCGCGGTGCCCCATCAGGCAGATACGATCCGCGCCAGTGTTGCCCGCGCCGTAGTCTGCATTCGAGGTCGTGAACACCGGGATGCCGTAGAGCTGACCGATTTCACCGTTACGGATCGCATTGCCGTTGCCAACAAATGCCTGTTCCGTATAACGCGCCAGCCCCATGAGCGTGTTGCGGCTCGACGGCGGGATGATAAAGAAACGCCCATCCATCGGGGTGTCGTTATCGTCCAGGCGTTGAATGGTGCGACGAATCGCCGCATCAGTCAGCGCCGCCGCATTGGACGTGCTGCTGTTGTATGCGGTCGTGCCGTCAGAACCAATATACGCTTTAGTCGTAGCCGCTGCGGTAGCGTAGTCGTTCGTGCCAATCGTAGCACCGTTAAACGCGCGGCCAAGTTGCACCAGATCGGTATCAACCTGTTTAGCCAGAGCGTAACCGGCGTCTTCGGTGTAGAACGAACGCAGGCTCGACAGCGCTTGAACTTCCACAATGTCTTCAATCAAGCGGCTATATTCATAGTGCTTGTTGATAGACACTTGCACTTCCGTTTCCGTCGCCGCAATCAGCGTAACGGCCGTTTCAGCCGCTTTTGCCGATGCCGAACCACGAGTCGGAGCCGGAATGTGAACGGTGTCACCTTTCTTGCCCTTGAAGTTCATGCGTTTGACGACGTTTGCCAGCACAAGGTTTTTCTTGTAGGCGGCGACAATTTCATCACTCCAAATCTCAGGAATGAATGTTGCAGCGGTAGTAGTAGTTACCGCAGGGGTCGGATAAGCCATTTTGTAAATCTCCTAAAAAAAGTTATTTAACCCTGCCCTCTGCGTAAGCCTGCATGATTTCGTCACTCAGAGCTTCATAGCGGGAAGGATCGGTCATTTTCAGCCTAATGAGATCAGCCCGTCTGTAAACACGCTTTGACGACTCTCCAGAGCCACCTACATCAACTGCTGCGGCCTTAAGATTTTGCTTACGGGTTTTTTCACCTGCGTCTTCCGTTTGCTTGGTCTTAACGCCCCTCAGTTCCTTGTAGGTAGACAACAATTCATTGGCGCTATCGTAGTCATATTCGCCATCAGCTTTTGCCCAAAGATTAAGCCTGACCGGACTCATTTTTACCCAATTAACAAACTCAGGGTCTTGCACTACGTTCACAAAGTCAGGATGATCTTTGCCCAATCGCTGTTGGACTTGCATCTTTTTAAACTCAGTGGCGGCCTGCCGCGCAGCGAGAATATCGGGATGCTTTTCGACAGTGCTTTGAATCGCCTTTTTGGGGTCTTCAAAAAAGTCTACTTCCGGTTCTGGTTCTTTCGTAGTTGTCGTAGCGGCGCCGAGATTTTGCTTGATAAGTTCATCAGCCAGTTTACGGACTTCACCGACTTCTTGAGCCTGCTTGCCGATCAGCTTTTCAGCTTCCTGGTGCATTTTCACGACCTCATCCAGACTTTTACCCCGATACTTTTCGGGAATGTCCGAACTGGCGGCCTCGACGGTGGACTCCAGCTTTACTTCTTCCGGTTTGATGTCTTCTTGCGACTCGACTTCGGTTTCGATCAACATATTTATTTCCTTTTCCTGCCTCATTGGGTTGTAGGAGATTAACTCGCCAAAATGGTTAAGAGTTAGCTTTTTGCTCTGCCTTCAATTTATCAAGATGGCGCTGTTCAAATCGTCCATGTGCAGACGGAAATGATCCAGACCAGCCTTCAAGTTGGATGGCGGGAGCCGAAATGATGCGTTTAGCCGACGCACCACAGTCACACTGAACGATATTTTGGTCAAAATGAACGTATCGTTCAGTCAAATGCCCATTTTCACAGGCAAATTCATACATGCGTTTCAAGTTGTAAATCCTCGTAAGTTTTTGCGCTGGCCTCTTGCAAGGTTTTCAGCCATAGCAGGATTGATAGTTCACCACGTTTGAAATGCAGTTGTTTTTCGTTTTCAATGCCAGAAATACTGTTAAGGCCGGCTATCATGGAATCAATATCCACCATCAAATCAGACCAGCCTTCAGTAGCCATCATTGAAAACCGTTCTTCGTAGTATTTTTGTAGTTCTGGCGTCACGCAAACATCTCCACCCAAGCTAAAGAATTTTCGTCCCAAGCGTATTTTTTGCCATCAACAGGCATTGGAATTGGCGCGCTCCACAAGCAGTTAGTTTCATTTAGCACCCAAGACGGATAGGGTTTTGGCGGGATAAAAGCATCTCTTTGCTCATCGTATGTATAACCAATACCCGCATAGTTTTTTCTGATATTTCCGTGGTAGCTTGTTCTCTTACAAATTTGACCTCGGAAATTTCCGTAAAATTGTTCCCAATCGTAAGACGTATCTGTTTCGTCTTTGCCGACAATGACTTCTACTACAATATTGTTTTCGTCTAAAAAAGCGTAATGTGCCATATAATTACCAATAGATATTGCCGGTTCCGGCGGTAAATTTATATATGGTATTACCACCAGATGTTGTTTTTGTATATGTCAAACCAGCGTCTATAGATGATAGGTCTTTATAGGCTGAAGAATACGATATAACAACAATACCTGAACCACCAGCGCCGCCGGCATACGCTGTTCCAGACGCAGGTGTAGAGCAACCGCCACCCCCGCCACCAGTATTAGCAGAGCCAGCATTACCCGCGCCGCCATTAGAAGTTCCAGCGTTACCGCCGCCACCAGCCCCGCCAGTTCCAACAGTGCCTCCAGAGGTTGTCCCGCCACCTCCACCGCCAGCATAAGTTACACTTGATCCGGTAATGCTAGATGCAGACCCCGCGCCGCCGTTACCGCCAGTAGTACCAGTTCCCGCTGCGCCAACAGCACTTGCGCCGCCGCCGCCTCCATCACCATAATTAGGCGCTGTAAAAGTAGCTAAACCACCATTATTACCTTGTCCAGAAGTGCCGGTTCCAACACTTCCAGATGTGCTGGCATTTGTAGACGCGCCGCCGCCAGAACCGCCATTACGTCCATTTGTGTTAGCCGCGGTAGCATTAGACCCACCGCCACCACCGCCACCCGTAGACGTAACGGACGCGAATACCGAATCAGAACCATTACCCCCATAATTAGGTGATGCCGCCGTCCCCGCTGATCCTCCAGCTCCTATTGTTACCGTATAGGCTGTTCCACCGGAAACAGATAACGTAGTAGACCTATAGCCCCCTGCGCCCCCACCGCCACCGCCGTTATACCCGGCGATAGACCCGCCACCGCCACCACCACCAGCAACAACCAAATAAGTAACGGAGGGAGGCGGGTTTAAAAACGCAGCGATAACGGCTTGTTGAACCGCGCTCATTAGGTAAGCCCCGATCCGCTAATAATCCAAGTTGTGCTGGTCATCTTTATCGCTGTAGCAACACCATACTGAGCAAGGCTACGCGATCCGGTTGTTCCAGGACCGGCCAAATACATCGTGTCAGTAGTAATTGCGATGGTCACAACTTGAGAAGTCATATTGATGAATGTGAGCGCAGTTCCAATAGCGTAGGCAACCGAACCGTTAGCAGGAATAGTAAATGTTCTGGCGTTTGCATCGGTTGACGGATGCAGAATTGCTTTACCAGAATCGGCCAATACCAATGTATATGCAGCAGATTGTGAATTGATAGGTATATTTCTAAAACCTACTGAATCTGTGCCATCCACAGTGCAGGACGACAGAGTTCCACTAGACGGAGTTCCCAATACGGGGGTAGTAAGCGTTGGACTTGTAAGCGTCTTATTGGTTAGTGTTTCAGACCCCGCAAGCGTTGCCAGTGTTCCGGTAGTTGGAAGCGTTACGCCGGTAGTTCCACTTACAGTCAGTGTAGTTGCAAAATTACCGCTGATCGTCAAAGTACTCGCAGAATTATTGGCGACACCAGTGCCGCCATTTGCAGGGCTAAGTGTTCCTGTAACACCCGTAGACAGCGGAAGACCTGTAGCGTTGGTCAATGTGCCACTAGAAGGGGTGCCTAACGCGCCACCGTTTACGACAAATGCGCCTGCCGATCCAGTATTAATCCCAAGAGCAGTAACAACGCCAGTTCCGGTAGTTACGGTTGAAGGCGCAACCCCCGCGCCGCCTCCGACTACCAAGGCATTGGCTACCAGCGCGTTAGACGATACCAGCGTGCCAGAGGCACTAAACGCCAAAACGCCGCCACTGGTGCCTGAAGTCAATCCAGTGCCACCGTTGGCTACAGGCAAAGTGCCGGTAACGCCTGTAGAAAGCGGCAATCCGGTTGCATTAGAGAGCGTGGCGCTGGATGGTGTGCCAAGTGCACCTCCGTTAACTACAAAAGCGCCAGATGTTCCGGTATTCGTGCCAAGAGCCGTAGCAACACCGGTGCCAAGACCAGATACACCAGTAGATACCGGTAATCCGGTTGCATTGGTCAACGTGCCACTGGTAGGAGTGCCGAGTGCGCCACCATTTACTACAAATGCCCCCGCCGATCCCGTGTTGACACCGAGCGCGGTGACAACTCCTGTTCCGGTAGTCGTTGTCGCCGGGGCAGCACCAGCGCCGCCGCCCAAAACAATAGCATTTGCCGCCAATGCCGCAGAACTTGCCCAAACCGATGAACTTGAAAAATACGGCACCCCACCGGAAGTCCCCGCTACGGTTAGGGCCAGCGTGCCGCTAGTCGTAATCGGTGAGCCTGATACGGATATGAGGCCGCCGGTAAATGTCTGCGCTACCGAAGTAACCGTTCCGCTACCACCACCACCACCAACCGTGGCCCATGAAGTATTGGTGCCGTCAGTCGTCAGAAATTTACCGCTATTTCCGGTTTGCGACGGAATCAGGGTATCAATCTGCGTTTGCAGCGAGGTAAGCGTATCCAATACAGACTGCGAAGTGCCACCACCATTGGTAATAACCTTGATTTGTTCGGCCAGATTGGGCGCAATGACTTCGCCTACGTTGATTTCGCGACCGGAAGACAGACCGATAATCAAACTACCATCAAAGTCAATCCGCGCATCTGTAACCGATACGCCATCAGCACCGTCAGCACCGTCCATGCCCGGTTTGCCATCGGCGCCGCGAGCGCCTGGCGCACCATCACGCCCATTTTTTCCATCCTTACCGTTACGCCCGTCACGCCCGTTGATACCATCGCGGCCGTCTTTAATCGTAAGAATACGTTTTTCCAGCGATCCGCTGATGGAATCGTAGCGTTCCTGCAAATCTGCTTCAATTTTCTTCAGGGCGTCAACGACAAGCTGCACATTCTCTGCAACTTTCTTGCGTTGCAACTCACGCGCTTCGTTTACAGAATTATCAATCGCGCTGAATACGTTATCAGCGATACCATCAAGCATGTTCTTATCTGACGGTTCGGTAGCCATTATTTCAACGCCTCGGAAAGTTTTGTCAGAAACTCAGTTTCTACATTGGCCGCGCTATCTCTGGCCTTTGTCATTTGAAGCTCGACAATTTTGCTTTTATTTTTGATATCGGCTTCTTTTAGCATCAATTCCGCAATTTTCACCCGCTTATCAAATTCGCGGCTGTTAGCATCATCAGCATTAGGCAGATTCTTGGTGACCGATGCCAGTGCTTTTGCCTTGACTTCTTCCGGCATCAACTGCGCTTCGGTCAGAAGTTTCTGCGCTTCAGCACGATTCTGCTCGGCCTGCGTGGTATTTACCGCGATTTGCGCCTGTGCAGCCTGCAACGCCAACTGCTGCTGGATACGCTGCGTTTCCTGCGCCTGCGGATCGGGTTGCGCCATCTTGTCGAGCATATCAATCAGTTCATACCGATTGGTAAGGCTGGAATTGCTCAAAATGCCCTTCAAAATGACCGGCAGAACCGGCGTATCCGGCCCCAATGTCTGCAACAGGCCGATAAATTGTTGCTGTTCGTATTCCCGCGCAATGATGCCAAGTGTCGCCGTAGGTATGAACTTCATATCTACCGACGGATATCGTTCGGGATCGAACTGCATATACCGATACGCTGCTTTGTAGATAAACGGAATCAGGAAATCTTCCTGAAAATTAACCAGCGTGCGCTTGTATTTCTTGATGATCGTGGCGACAGCCATCGACAGACCGGCGCCATCGCGGTTTGATTGCGACACCATGTTCTGCGAATCAAGCGTGCCGGTCGATTGCAGCAACATCGTTTCAAAGGCTTTGGCCGTTTCAAGATTGCTGCCGTCCGTATTGCCGAATTTGAACGGGTAGAGAATCTCGCTCGGTGCGCCGTTGGTCAAAAACGCTTTGCCCGGCTTCACTTCAAACTTCGCCCCGCGCGGCAGCCGTGTGGCGTCTACCGCGATCATGGGGCTGGTCGTCAGCGCCAGCGAGTCCAAGTGCGACCGCACCTGCGCGTCGATGGCTTTCTGCATGTTGTAGGCTTTTTCAATCGTTCCACGCCCCAACAACCGATTTGGCACCGTATCGTCCTGATACGCAATGACCGGACGATCCTTCATCATATACGGGCTTTCTTCGGCTTTCAGCAGCACACTTTCGTTGGCAATGACAACGATAGCCTCCACCATGTCCGAATACTCATCTTGCGCCGATTCTTCTGGAAAGAGGTCAACCACGTCCTCATTGTCCGACTTGCTCAACAGTTCCCGCGGCACCAGCCCGTAATAGGTGAGCAAACGCACCTTGTCGTCCTGGTATTGCGTGATCTCCTGCGTCGGCTCCAGCTTGGTGTCTTCCGCGTCAGTGCCAAGTGCCACCTTGCGGTAGATACCATCCTCCTGTCCTTTGACGATCTTGTGCAGCGAAATATACTTTTCCACCGCTACACCCATGCAATCGTCTACGCTTGTGCCATTGGGGTCAAACAGAAAGTTTTTAGGGTTGACCGGCACGATCTTGACGCCAATGCGCGTCTTTTGCTCAACGCCAATGGCGGCTTGCGCCATTTCGCCCGGTATCGGTTTGGTAGCCGGCACAAAGGTCGTATCCGTCACCACGGTAATCTCACCGATGCCGGTGCCGTAAATTTCGGCCATCAGTTCAATCTGGTCGATGGACTTCCTGATCTTGTCGATCTTGAAGTCTTCCATCAACTGCGCTTTGATAAGTTCTACATCCAGCGGGTTTTTATTGATATCGCGGATATCATCCTTGATGTCAAAAAAGTCACCTTGCCCAAAGATGGCTTCCATGATCTCCGCGTGCCGCGTTTCCACCGCTTGCTGTGCGGCCGGCGTCACAATGCGGCTGCGCTCGGAGTCGCGCATCTTGTCCTGCGACGACCATTGCCCGCGGAAGATACGTTCGTATTCTTCCCACAAGGCCAGATAGTTCGTATCGCGGTAATTACGCCAGCGTTCGCAATGATCGTTTACGAATCCGACAAGTTCGTTGTCTTTCTCACTGGGAATCTGATACTCAAAACCCCCAGTCGATTCGTTTTCATTCTCGTCGTTGCCGCCGTTTTCGTTTTCAAGTGCCATATCAAACCCCCGCCACTACATCTATAGGCGACCAGTTATCCTGTTGATCCTCGAAATACGACGTTATCGCCAGTTGGTCTATATAAGACAGCGCGTCGGGCAGGTCGTCATGGACGCCCTGCGCGGGAAACATAAGCAACTGATCCACGAAATCATCAAAATCTTCGTCACTGTTCAAAACCACACGGCCGTGCTCAAACCGACCCTGTAACGCCCAAATAACCCTGTCGGCTTTTTTACGGTTGCCGTGTGTCAAATCAATTATATGAGAATATACATTATAGCTACGCATCAAGTCACTCAAATACGGCAAAACCGCATTTTTGAGCGCCCCGCGTTCGATTCCGACCGAAATCGGCCGGAAGTCCCGTATGGCGGTCAGGATTTTTGAGGCAGTTTCCTTGATATCCCACCGCCCGTGTTCGATCTTTTTAACCCACCACTTGCCATCGTCAGTAACTTTGACCACAGCAATCGCAGATTCGTCCAGCCTTTTGCGGGAATTGGACGCTTGACGGGCGACTTCCTCGAAACCCGCGAGGTCGCACGCGATGTAGTAGCTGCCTTCCTGCGGTTCGTCGCCATACTTTATCCACTCCTCTTTGAATACGTCGCTGCCGGCGGTGTCAAAGCTCGCCATGTATTCCTGCTTGAAACTGAAGCTTGATAGCGTTTTCTTCGCGCTCTCGATCTCCTTTGGGTCAATCATCGGGTTGTCTTTGGTCGTAAAGTGCCACGACTTCCAATCCGTATCCTCACCATTCTTGCCCAGGTTAAACAGATCGTAGAACCAATTTCGGCCTTTTGGCGTTCCGATAAAGATCGCGCGGCCCTTACGGTCGCTCAAGCTGGCGCGAATGACCTGCTCCCACGCCTCTACCTTGATATCGGCCACTTCGTCCAGCACCGCATACGTGAGGCTAACCCCGCGCAGCGTATCCGGTCGATCCGCGCCCCGCACATAGATGCGCGCGCCGTTGATAAGCGTGATATCCAAGTTATTGACGTGGCTCGACTGGATCACCTCCCGCCCCAAATCCAGCAGCAAATCCCAAATAATCTGCCGCGACTGGCCCATCGTCGGACTGACATACAGCACCGCGCTACCTTGCGGGCATCTCAAGCCTTCAATCAGCAGCGTTGTTGCCGCCAAACGTGATTTACCGCAACGCCGCCCTGCCGCGATGACCTTGAACCGCGTTGTATCTTTGAAAACTTCTTGCTGCCACGGCAGCAGACTGAAGTTCAAATCGGCCATTAACCAATGTTCTCCGGCTCTTGCGGCTCGATAGCGGCGTCGATAACGGCGCCGGTGGATATTTCACCGATACCCGTGATGTTGATCGTCACAGCACTACGATGCCCCTTGTCTTTCTCAAACATGCTAACGGGCAATGTGCGCTCCATACACAGCTTCAATGCGGCCATCTGGCTTGGGTGCGCGTCATCGAGCGCAATATCCACAACCTTCTGCACCACACGCGAACCACTTGAATCGAGAAGCATTTGCTTTAACTCGTTCAACTTCTGATAGTCCGTTTTCGGCAGCGTCTTTGGTGCGCGATACCGTTGGGGCCTACCGTTTTTAGCCGGTGGATTGTCCATAGCGCAGCACTATACAGCATTATTGTCAAGATTGTCATTGCCGTTTAACTGCTAACCGCTATTCGTAAGGATATGCCTTACGCCCGTTTGACTTTTTTCTGAGGGTTGGGGGCACCGCAAATTTCTCGTGCCACCGCCTACCCCCTCCCCCCCCTATGCTCCGAGCCGCCAGGCATCGAGCCGCCAGGCATCGAGCCACCAGCCGGGCGGGCGCCAGCCGGACGAGCTCGAGCCGGACGGACGGGCGCCAGCCGGACGAGCTCGAGCCGGACGAGCTCGAGCCGGACGAGCTCGAGCCGGACGAGCTCGAGCCGGGAGCCGGGAGCCGGACGAGCTCGAGCCGGACGGACGGGCGCCAGCCGGACGAGCTCGAGCCGGACGAGCTCGAGCCGGACCGCCGACCGCCGACCGCCGACCGCCGACCGCCGACCGCCAGCCGGACGATCGGCAGCCGGAAGCCGGAAGCCGGACGATCGGCAGCCGGACGGGCGCCAGGCATGCGGGCGATGGACGATCGGGCGATGGACGATCGGGCGATGGACGATCGGGCGATGGACGATCGGGCGATGGACGATCGGGCAATGGACGATCGGGCAATGGACGATCGGGCGATGGACGATCGGGTGCCGGGCGATGGGCGATCGGGCGATGGGCGATCGGGCAATGGACGATCGGGTGCCGGGCGATGGGCGATCGGGCGATGGGCGATCGGGCGATGGGCGATCGGGTGCCGGGCGATGGGCGATCTGGCCGACAGCCGGAAACCATCGGACAATTTGACATAATGTAGCAAGCAGAGAAGCTTGCGGCAGGCTGTAAGCCTTACTTTTGCACTTTGAGATTTTCCGGCCTCATACCTGGGCGCCAGCCCAAAGCCCAAAGATGCTGATACACGGCCAGCACTTCATGCCAGCCCGCCGACAGATCACCGCAGCCTGCGGCCAATAGTATTGACCGGCTAACGGGTGTCAGCGGGCGCCGAAATGCAATTGTGGTTGTCTTACAAGGTCTGCCCATTGCCATAAGTCACAGTCTACAATATGTTGTTATACGTTTTCAATATGTATATAACCGAATGACAACAATTTAAACAATGCAATCAATAACTTATGTGATTGTTGTCAATGTTATCAAGAAAAAAGCAGTCTCTCAGCGTCCGCGATAGTGGCGCGCGTCGTGGTAGCCAATACCCTATATTTATATTTCTATTTATATAGTTATAAAAACATAACAACATTGACAACAAATAGTCCAACCGTCTGATTTTTAACGCGATTATGTTAACAAAACTTGCGCAAAAAAATATTAACATCATATAAACATTAACAACAAATCGCACTAAAACCGCACTGTAAAAAAATCCCTTGCAAAAAGTTTTTCGGCGTGGTGTAATCAATCCCGCTGCACACAATCAACGACACTAAACGAAAGGAAGCAACCATGATCACAATCAACAAATCAGCTCTTAAAGCCGTTTCACGTTTCGCCGCAAAATCCGACATACGTTATTACCTTGTCGGCGTGTATATCGAAGCGAACGAAACCGAAACGCGCCTAGTGGCAACCGACGGCCATACAATGCTAGTCCATCGCATGTTCGCGGAAAATACGCACGCATGGACGGGCATTATCCCGCTGGATACCGTAACGGCTATCCTGAAGCATAAAACCGCCAGCAAGAAAGTAGATTTTCCGATTGAATTGTCGGAATGCGGCGATACCGAAGGACGGATTGATTACGCCGGACAGGCATTTATTTTTAAACCTGTTGACGGGAAGTTTCCCGATTATCGCCGCGTGATCCCAAAAGACATTACAGGCGAAGCGGCGTGCTATCAGCCGGAGTACCTGCAGCGCGTATATGATGCTGCCGTTGATTTAGGCGCCGTTGACCATAAAATAGGACGTTTCGGCATGGGATATAACGGCAATTCCAGCGCGGTATGCCCGATTAACGATGATTGCTTGGCAATCGTTATGCCACTACGCCAGGACATGCTGCCGGCCGGCGCCGTTGGTTTCGATTGGGCGCGCGAGCCGGTCGCACCGGCGTCCGTAAAGTTGCAGTCCGTAGCATAATCAGTAAACCGACGCGCCGGCGGTATATCCGGCGCAATTCACTACACTAGAGGACAATACACCATGAACAAAAAACAGCAAATTATCACGGCCCTGCGCGCATTTGTCGCACAACGTAGCGGCATGGAATTCGCCAATTACGGCGATGTTGCCAGTTTCCGCGCCGAACAGCGCGCGATTACACGCGATGGTAAAGAAGCGCGCGAGCTGCTGCGCGCCGTAGAGCTGCGCGACAGCATAACGGCCGACGATATCATCGCGGCCAGCAAGCGCGCATACAGCGGCCGGTTGTTGATTGTAGAGCGTGCCGATGGCGCCGTGGCCGTTGACTATTGCACCGGCCAATACTTTCCGACTGAATACCGGCGCGCGGTTTGCGCCGTGCTCGCATCGGCGCTTTGGCAGCGCGCGTGGCAGGACATGCCCGCGCCTACGCTGCACCACAACAGCGAAACCGGCGAGACTGTAGAGCGCTATCGCGGGTTGCGCGCCGGCGACTATCTGCGCGCCGGGTTTCGTCGCGAGTACGGGCGCGGCCTTGCATCGCGCTGGTTTAGCTGATGGATACCCACGCATACGCGCAAGCGCGCGCAAACGAAACCGGGCGCCCCTTTTTGATAACGGTATTTGGGCATTGTTTTGTGGATTGTCCGCAAAATCGCATACTGGCGCTAAATCCGGCCATCGGCGAAGGTATCGCGGAAAAAGTGTACCCAAATTATAGCCCGGAGAAAAAATGACCTACCACATGCGCGACATGAAGCGCCGCACGCCGGCGCAATCCGAAACCCTAGCCGATGCCATGCTGGCGCTGGCCTGCGCCTGCGGTTCGCTGGCGCTCTGGCTGCTGATGGGCGCGATCCTATGCTGACCTTGCCTAAAAGCTGGCCATTCCCATTGCAACAACCGAAGCCGCTAACGCAGGCGCAACAACGGCAACATGCCTACAACACGGCGCCAAAGGCGCCATTTTAAAAAGGTGAACAAATGACAATCGAAGAACTCGAACGCGCCGCATACGCGGCCGGCAATACCGCACTCGCTGACGCCTACGGGCGCATTATTGATCTTGAAAACAAGGTAGCCGATCTGCGCGGATTGGTGCATGACGCAGTAGATTTTATCGCTATCCCGCGGGAAGCGGACCGCATACTGGACGAGCTGCGCGCGCTCGATGGCGCATGATATACGCGGCGCTGGCGTTGATAATCCAGTGGATAATTGACATTCTGACGGGAGAATAGATAACGGGCCTTTCGGCCCGTTATCTATTTCACGGCGGCCAGCGCGACCGGCGCCGGCGGTAGTTCTGCCATGCGCCGAAGTTCTGATTTACTCTCGCTCACCAGTTCAGGCGCGCAGAAAACGTGCTTTACCGACATATTGCGAGCCGCAACGCGGCCACGGTCTATCCAGCCGGCCTCCCGCAGCGCGTGCAAGAGTTGCGTTTGATATATCTGTTTGCCTGCCGGCCCGCTTAAGCGGTCGCAAAGCGCATGGAACGGCGAGCCGATCACGCCGCGCGCAAATTCACCGCGGCGGGCGCGCAGTTCCTCGACGAGATAGGATTCGCCCGCGCTCATGCTGTGTTCGCAGAGATTCAGTTTAAATTCCGTTACCGGCGGCGCGGCGGCCGGGTTAAAGGCCGACACGTCGCGCCGGTAGAGCCATGCGGCCACGGCCCCGAATCCTCCGGCCTGATACCAGGCCCACAGCCGGCGGGCAGTTTCGGCGGGCATACGCGGTGCGCTCGACCAGATGCAGAACCAGCGGCGATCCTGGGATGCGAGCGAAATCGGCACCGGATCATTCGAGAAAGCCACCACCAGCGCCCGGTTGACCATTTCATACGGATGCAGGCCCTTGCGGTTGATGCTGATAAAGGCCGGAGGTGCGGCGATGATGGGCTTGAGTTTATTCGCCAGTGCGCGGCGCTCGCGGGCGTCGGGTTCTTTCAGTTCGTTAAGAATTATTAACTCGGCCTCCAGTTGATAGCCCCATTGTGACGATAGCGTGTCATTGTCCAGTAGTCCGCGGTTTTTCAGCGCCGGCCCGCACAGCGCCCACATGAACGGCGCCCAAAGCGTATCCTTGCCGCAGCCCTCGTCGCCCGCGTGCAGAACGGCGTGGTTGATTTTGACGGCCGGAAATTGCAGCTTGCAGGCCATCACATTGTATAGGTGCTCGCGCTCCGGTTTTTCCGGCACCAGCGCCTCGACGTGCGCGAGCCACGGGTTAATGTCGGCCTCCAGTTCGCGGCCTACCGGCGGGCGGGCGTCGCGCCAGCGGTTGCCGTATAGGTCGCCGTCGCGGGCGACGATCACACCGTCGCCGGCGGCGTAGGTAACGCCGACCAGCGCGCGGGCGCCGTTAGTCTGCCGGTTCTCGTCAAAGGCTATCGACGCCTCGACGCGGCGGGCCTTGCCATTCGGCCCGGCGTGGACTGAATAGCACGCGATATGCCGAAAAAGCGCGTTAAACGTTGACCGCGTAACTTCGCGACGGTCTACCAGGTCGAAATAGCCCTCATCGGCCTGCACATAGGCGAAGCGTTGATACCACGCGGCCTGCTCGACCCGGCCAAGCTCGCGGCGCTCGGCAGCGGCGATCTGCGCGCCGGCCTCGGTTGCCTTGCTGAACAAGTCGCCCGGTTTCAGTTTCGCCAGCGCCGACGCCATCACGGGCGCGATCAGTTCGGAGCGCACGCCGGCCTCGCGGCGCGGGCCGCCCTGCGACGCTACCCAGTCAAGGAAGGTGACGCTATCCCAATCGGCGCAATGCTCGTGCAGGCACGTATAGGCGCGGCTGACGGGCATGTAGCGGCCCTCGATCTGGCCGGTCGTATGCGCGGCATGGTTCGGGCAGACTACACCCCACCAGCCGGAGCCGTTGCCCTGCGCGGTCAGGTGACCGGCCTCGGAGAGCCACGCCAGCACATCGTCGCTGCCGTCGTCTTCGAGTTCCACACGCGCAGGAGCGGCGGTGTCGGCCTCGGCGGGCGCTACGGCCAGCGCAGCGCAGATATCGGTTAGCAGATACTCACGTTCGGGGTGAAATTCGGTTAGAACGGCGGCGAAGTCACCGCGGCCGGGTTTCATGTTTATACTGCCCGGCAACCGGAAATTTCTCACGGGGTTGGTCGCCCCGCCGTCCGTATAGCCCGCGGCGGCGATGGCCTTGATCGCGGCGGCAAATTCGCCGGTTGTCGGTTGTTCGGAGAAGGCATAGCCCCACTGGAAGTTACCGGGTGAGGTTTCCATAACCCATGTCGGCGCCAGCGGCGGCACTTTGGCCTTTGTCCCTATGTCGTCCAGCACCATGACGAGGCAATGGGTGCAGTTGGCGGCGCTGGCGCTTAGTTTACCGCCCTTCATGCGGGCGACGATGAAACTGCCGGTATTGCCATACCATGCGCCTGGCGGCGCGTATTGCTGCGGCAGGAATGGCGGCCAAGTGTAGGTTTCTTTACCGTTGACGATCCGGCGCTTTTGCCGGACAATAAGCGCGGTTTCCCCTTCGGGAGCCAACGACGAAAAATAGTCTAAAAAGTCCATAGTTGTTGTCCTTTAATGGCGGTTCCGGGCTACCCTCCTCCGGCCCGGAATCGCCGTTATTTTCCATATCTCCGTTGAATCTTGATCTCCGCACCCAACGGAAGCCCTTGCGCCCATGCGGGCGGCGAACACATTATTTCGTAGAGTTGCTGCTTTCGAGTTTCGGCGGCCTTCTCCGGCACTTCCAGCACAATTTCGTCATGGACATGCAGCACCGTATCGTCTAGCTGTCTGAGCGCGTAGCGTAGGATATCGTTAGCGGTGGCTTGTGTAATATTCTCGACGGCCAGCCCGCGCCACAAGCGGGCGCGCGGCCATTCGGTTGCATCTGCTGCGGGTTTCCACGATGCTTTGGCGTAAGAAACGCCCTCCGCATCGAGGCGTGCGAACGGGTAGCATAGCACTCGACCGGACGGCAGGGAATACCACAAATGCTGCCCGTCGAACAAATAGCACACCCGACCGGCGTTAAATTCATGCCCGCGGTGGCGCAGGGCGCGGGTATAGGCATTTTCGATATCTTGCCCGTGTTTAATAGCCCACGGATTCGCGCGGCGCCAGCTTGCAATGGCGCGGGCGATCTCGCCCTCGGTCATACGCACCCCGTAGACTCGCCCAAAGGTATCAAACGAGCCAGGGCCGCCGAGGAATCCTAGCGCCAATTCTTGCACCTTGCCGACTTGACGCTGCGCGTCGGTTACGGCCGCATAGTCCACAGCGAACGTCGCGGCGGCGTTGACCTTGTAGGGATCAAGTCCCGACCGGAATACATCGAGCTTGGCTTCGCCCGCTGGACAGTTTGAGAGCCACGGGTTAACGCGGCCTTCGATTGCCGACCAATCGGCTACGATCAGCACGTTGCCGGGTGCCGGTATCATCGCCGGCCGGAGCATACCCTTTAGAACGTCGGTAACGCGCTTGCCGTATTTTGGCACGATTTGATGCCCGCGCACCATCGAGTGCCGCACAGCCTCGGGTTCTTTGGCGCATTTACGGGTGAAGTTATGCACTTGGACGCCGTAAGAGCTCGCCCGACCGGTGGCGCTGCCGCCGGCGAACACAAACGCGCCGCGCACGCGGTTGTCCTCGATGTCGGCCAGATCAGCCAACCGTTTGAATTTGGCCACACTCGACGCCCACAGATCGTCCGCGCACTGGATTACGTCGGCCACATCCGGCGGGACTTCCTCGGGGTTCTCCTCGGCCAGCCGCAGCAGGTTCGCTCGCACAGTCTTGTCGATACTGTCTTTCGGTTCGCCATCCTTGTAGACGCGCATCAGTTTGACCGCTTCGGGGCCAAGTCGGGCTTGCACCCATGCGCGCATTTTGGGCGAGCGCACACTGGTGATTTCGCCGTCGGTGATTTCGCGCACCAATGCCTGTATATCTTCTAGTTCGGCCTCGGCGTAGGTCATCGCCGCCCGCGCCAGCGCGGTATCGACCAGCACACCGCGGTCATTGATGCGCTCATTGACGTGGTAATCGGCCAGTTCATCGGCTGACAGCTCACGCATGGCTTTCGATGCCGCGCGCATCGCCCGCACGTCCTGCTCGCAATAGGCCACCATTTCGGCTATCAGTTCGGGGTCGTGGTTAAAGGTGCCGTCAGCCCGCGGGATCGACAGCAAACGGATAAGCTGCGCGCCGCGGTGGTCTTTCTTCATGGATGCGCCAGCGAAGCGGCCCACGTCTTCTAGACTGCCCGGCGCACAGTTGGCGCGCGCCTGTGCTGCGGTGCAATAGAATTGATCTAGCGGCGGTTCTGGAATACCGAGTTCGGGGCATAGCACATACCAGAAAATAAGACGCTCGAAAGCGGCGTTATGCGCCCGTATCTGTGCCTTGCCGATTGTCGGAAATGCCTCGCCGGGGCGCCACGTTTTTACGTCCCCGTCATCGAAGGCATACGACATGCAAATGACTTCGGTGCTAATGTCCCGCGCGTAGTTATACACGCCCCGCGTCAGCAAATCGCACCGGCTACGGGTTTCAAAATCGCACCAAAAGATTGTCATGGTATCGCTACGTTAAATAGATCAGTGGGCTTAGGAGTGCCAATACGTGCGTCCTGCAATTCTTTGTATGCCGGGTTGAGTTCGCACCCCAAATAGTTTCGACCATGTTTTATGGCAACTGCTGCCGTTGTTCCTGATCCCATAAAAGGATCCAACACAACACCACCTACAGGCGCACCAGCTAGGATACATGGCTCTATAAGATCAGGAGGAAATGTGGCAAAGTGTGCGCCACTGTAAGGCTTTGTGGTAACTGTCCAGACGCTGCGGCGGTTGCGGGTTTCGTAATTTTTTGCTTCGCTTCCTATCCCACCACCCTGCGCTTGATAATCAGCCGTTCCTTGCCGCCCATTAAATGAACCGCCAATTTTACCGGCGTTAATAGCTTTCTCTTTAATTGCGTCGTTGTCAAAATAATACTTTTGCGACTTGCTTAGTAGAAAAATGTATTCATGCGCCTTGGTGCAGCGGTCGCGCACCGACTCCGGCATCGGATTTGGCTTGTGCCAGATGATGTCCTGCCTGAGATACCATCCGTCAGCGCGAAGGGCGAAGGCCAGCATCCACGGTATGCCGATTAAGTCTTTGGGTTTTGCGTCGCCGAACCCACGCTTTACGCCGATTTCTTGCCTGTTGCTTAAGTGACCCAATGCCGTGTTTGGCCCCATGTGATACGACTTGCCGGTACTACTTCGACCGTTTGGCGCACAATAACTATCTCCAATATTTAGCCATAGCGTCCCATCGTCTTCCAGCACATCCCACACACAGCGGAACACTTCGACCATTGCTGCAATATAAGCCTCCGGCGTTTCCTCTAAGCCAATCTGCCCCTCATGCCCGTAATCACGCAAGCCATAATAGGGCGGTGAGGTCACGCAGGTTTGCGCCTTAATGCCCTGCGCTGCCCAACGGCGCATGGTATCGCGGCAATCCCCAAATTCAATAATATTTTTCATATCGGAAAAAGCGGGGGCCGAAGCCCCCACCCTTTTTAGGCAGCCGCGCGGCGGCGGCGGCCAGTCGGTGCCGGATCGGTTGCATCCGGCGCGGGCGCTGCGGGTTTTTCCAGTTGTTCCACCGGCTTTTCACCCTCAAGGCTCACCCATTCCAGCATCTTGAACACGGGCGTATAGATGCGCCCATAACTCTTGTGCTGGTAATGCTCCTTCTCCAGCCGAACCACCGGCACCGGCCGCGACTGATCGGCGTCAACCTGCGCCGCAATCGCTACTGCAAGCCCCTGCACCGCACGCTTGCCGCCGACACTCGTGGTCGAATAGCGGGCTTCCATACCGGCATCTTCCCCTGAAATGCACTTCAGGCTCATGCCGACTTGGGTTTCCCACCCCTTCTTGGCACCCGGCGGCGCGGCGTCCAGTTCCGGCAGCGGATCGCTGACCGATACCATCTTCTCGCCCAACACTTCACCGTCGCCCCAAGCAATGAAGCCATGCACGAACGAGAACGGATTGACCGCCCAGGTCGAGCCTTCTTCGATTTCGGTTTGATCGGCGCCGAATACCCAATGCCCACCTTTGTCCATCTTCAAAATCACCATGCCGGTCGTGGCGACCAGCGGTTCGAGTTTCCGAAGTGATTGAGAAAGCGAAGCAACGGCGGGGAGTTTTGCACCTGCAAATGTCACGATATTGGACATGATTTTCCTTTACACGAGTTTAGAAAGGGCGGCGGTCAACTGCTGCCCGATTTGCAACACTTCCGGCCTCGGATCGCTCTCTGGCGCGAAAGTGGTTCCCGACGATACCGATGCCACCAGATCGTCAGGTAACGCTTGTTTCAACGGCTTCAAGATTTTCTCAGCCTGCGCCGGCGAAACCAATTCTTTTTTCCACGGGTCGATGCCAATTTGCTCTAAACGTTCAGCGGCGGCGGCTTCGTTCGTCCACTTCCGCACGCTGCGCTTGGCGACCAGTTTGTAACCCGGCACTTTAGCACCGTTTTCCATCATGGTCATGCCCAATGCCCGCAGGTCTTTTATCCAGTCCTCCAGCACATCGGCGTTCGCCATATACGCCCCGATCATGGCGGCGTCAAGGTTAGCCAGTTGCGTCTTTAGCGCCCGATCCACGGCGCCGGTCTTCTTGGGGCAGATGGGTTTGGCCGCACACCAACGACAATGCTCGCCTACGGTCAAGGCGGCATCGGGCAGTTGCGCTGTTTTGACTGCGCGCTTTAACTGGCGCTCGAACTGCTTGATTCTGGCCGGTGTCGTCACCCACCGTTTAATGGCGGGCGGCTGCACGATCACACATTCAATTTCGGTCGCACCCTCGAACACCCATTGCGCTTCGGGCGTTCGCATGGCGGCTGCGGCGTAGAACATCAGTTGTTCGTTTTCTTCGACTTCAACGGCAACGTCATCGCCGAATTTCCAATCAAGCACAATAGCGCGATTGCCCATGCGACCGAGAAAATCGGCACTACCAAAAACACCCGGCAGGTATTTACCGAAACCGACAACAGTTTCGACAGCGTATTGGATTTGATTATCGGGGTCGATTTTCTCGAGCGCGGCCAACGCGGGCAGGAGTTTTTCATCGAGTAAATCCTCCGTCAAAACCTCGCCGTTATACTCGGTGCCGACCAACGAGTGCGGAATAGCATCGTTGCCCAATACGTCGGAAATGGCGTTATGCAGCAATGTGCCACGATCCGCGTAAACCGACGATGGTTTCGGCGGCATCTTGGCAACCAGCGGCACGCTACCTGGGCATTTGATGACACGCTTGGCGGTCGAGCCGCCGACGATCAGTGAATGTTGCGCCATTTATTCTTCCTCCTGCTCGGCGTATTTGCGATCAATTTCGTCGTAATGGTCATCCAGATCATCGGTTGTCGGCATGTAGGGATAGCAGCGGCGGCAATCCGTATCGCCGCAATTGCAACGCTCATAAGTCATATCAGTGTCCTTTAGTTAAGTGGAGGCCAGAGCATAAGCCAATAAAAAATAGTTGTCAAAGACTTTTTTAGCGTGTTAGGATGCGCCCATGCTCGAAAAAGACATAGAACAACATTTGGACTGGTTGATACAACGCAACGGCGGCAAGACTTACAAATTCAAGTCGCCCTCGCAGCGCGGTGTAGCAGACCGGATTGTTTGTCTGCCGAATGGCGAAACATGGTTTATTGAGTTGAAAAAGCCTGGCGGTCGGCTATCCAAGCTGCAAGGCTTGTTTGCCGACGATATGCGGCATTTGAATCAGAAATATGTGTGCTTATGGACAAAGGAACAGGTGGACGAATGGTTTTGCGGCCTTACCAAGAACTAGCCGCCGACTTCCTCTACGAGTCGGACAGGGCGATGATCTTGGCACCCGTCGGCGCGGGCAAGACCGCGTTGACGCTAACCGCCATGCGCGACATGCTGCGCGACGGCGTGGTGCAACGCTTCTTGGTCGTCGCACCAAAGCGCGTGGCCGAATCAGTTTGGCCGACGGAGGCCAAGCTGTGGGCGCCGGAGCTGACGTTGGCGGTCGCCACCGGCACGCCGACCCAGCGCGTCAAGGCGTTATGGGCCGCGGTGCCTATCGTGGTGGCGACTTACGACAACCTGCAATGGTTGGCCGAGCAGACACTTGATTTTGACGGCGTGGTATTTGACGAGCTGACACGGTTGAAGAACCCGTCGGGCAAGCGGTTTAAGGCGCTGCTCAAGGTGCTCGACGCCATGCCGATCCGGTGGGGGTTGACCGGCTCGTTTACCAGCAACGGCCTCGAAGACGTATTCGGTCAGTGCAAGGTGATCGACCAAAACCTGCTAGGCCGCAGCAAAGGGGCATTTTTGCAACAGTATTTTTACTGCGTCAACCGCGACTACGGACAGTGGGAGCCGCGCGCCGACGCGCTGCCGCAAGTGATGCAACGGATCGAACCGGCGACATTTGTGCTGGAACCGGGCGAATACCGCGATAAACTGCCCCCGCTGCATACAGTCGAAATGCGCTGCACGATGGGGATGACGGAGTATAACGCCATGAAACGGGATTTTATGGTGCAGTTCCCCAATGCCCAAGCGGTCGCGGCCAATGCTGGCGTGGTCACGGGAAAACTGCAACAAATGGCATCGGGCTTTGTCTACGACACCCGCACAGCGCCGAGCACGACCGCGGGCAAATTCACCACTACCAAGTCGGCGGTGTGGTTTTCTCGCCACAAATTTGAGTTATTGGACGATTTATTGGCAGAAAACCAACACTCCAATACGATCATTGTCTATCAATACCAAGAAGAATTGGCCGAATTGATCCGGCGCTACCCCTATGCGGTCACATTGGACGACACGCAAGCTATCGAGCGATGGAACGCGGGCAAGATCGAATTGCTGCTGGTGCATCCAAAATCAGCCGGTCACGGCTTGAATCTGCAATACGGCGGCTGTCACATGGTTTTCCTGTCCCTGCCGTGGTCGCTGGAGCTATACGAGCAGACCATCGGGCGCCTGCATCGCAGCGGTCAGCGGCACGACGTATGGGTATATTTGATACTGACTGAAGATACGGTAGACGAAAAGATTTATGCAGCATTGCACGACAAACGCTCTTTATCTGACCTGGCAATGGAGGCACTGAAATGACGAGGCAAGAACTGGCGAAAGCCAAATTGAAGATTGCGTTGCGTGAACTGGTCATACGCGAACGGCAATACAACACCGCTAAACGAGGATTGATTAAGGTAATGAAAACCATAGCAAAACTGGAGATTCAAATTGAAAAATACAAGCTGGCGAGAACTTAATAACATTCTGGCTACGAAAACCGAGGCCGAGGTGCTGGATATGCTCAATGCAGAACGGGCGGGGCCACGCCGGTTGACGGTATTAGAGCGCCTGCATCAACGCTACAACACTTTGCGCGTAGCCCGCGAGCGTTTGGAATTGCTCAACGAGGCGGTTAAATGAACCCGATGTGCCAGGTATGCAGGCGGGAGAAGGGCGTCAAACTGGTGTTTACGTCGAATAAACGTAGGCGCCTGTGGAAGTGTCAATCGTGTCTGGATCGAACCAGTATCAGTTTTCTACGCATACAACCGAGGACAATCAAATGAACGATAGCCACAAGCAAAAACTAGCAAAAGCACTGGAGTATCTCGATGGGCGAAAGATCAACATCGTGAAGCATAGTTTCAAGCCCACCAACGCAGCGCAGACGGACGTAGCTGCAACGATGGCGCGTTATCGGCAGCAAACACAGGGGCAGCAGATCATTAGAGAAGTTCGTAAATTTAAATAAGGAGAAACGAAATGAAAAAGATTGTGAACGAAGTGCAAGGTGAAGGTCTGGAAAAACTGTTGGGTGAGCGCATCACGCTCTTTTGCATGAACTACATCTACACAGGCGTGTTGACCGGCGTGAATGAAACCTGCGTGTTGCTCACGGATGCTGCAATTGTTTATGAAACGGGCGCGTTTACAGAGAAAAATTGGAAAGACGCACAAGCACTCCCGCATGATTGGTATGTTCAGACCGCCAGTATTGAAAGCTTTGGAAAGATGAAATGATGATAGGGATAAAGCAAAAATATAGGTCGAGGTCGGTATCGTGGTCGGGGTCGGGGTCGCGGTCGTGGTCGCGGTCGGG
>Ga0208147_1000085_pt1 | contig 35584 bp, 56 predicted proteins | sample DEB3_08_DNA_FD_184520 | JGI IMG/M metagenome (GOLD analysis project Ga0208147, IMG submission 184520) | Aqueous microbial communities from the Delaware River and Bay under freshwater to marine salinity gradient to study organic matter... | ecosystem: Environmental > Aquatic > Marine > Coastal ... | reverse complement strand
ACCAATGTAATCATTTGCTCCATTGTTATTCATTCCTTTTCCACGACCCATCGAACGGTTGTTTCTTGGAGAGCCGCCACCTGTGCTGTATGTGCTTTGAGTGGTGATGTTCCCGCGCCCGATTCCCCTCACAGTTCCGTTGTCGTTATATATCGCGCCTTGCACGGGACGGCCAGCATCCCACATCAATCGACCTACACCGTTTTCATCTGGCATCAAGAACGGGCCTTTATATCCCTCTGCCTGTGCTTGACGTAAGCGGGCATTGTATTCATCCCAACTCATGCCAGGGGTAATGGTTTGAAAGTCAATCCATTTGGAGTTTCCCCCACCATTGTACTGACCGCCCGTATTTCCGCCCTGCCCAGGTACGATATTACTACCGTTTTGGAATCCAGTATTTCCGCCCTGTCCAGGTATGATGTTCGCCCCGCTCTGAAAACCTGTGTTCCCCTGTGGATTCCATCCGCCATACTGTCCAGACTGCCCAGGAATCCCGCCCTTTGCGGGGTTCGTCACCTGTGGGCCGTTCTTCCAGATGGTATTCGGGCCGCCCCCAGGAGGGCCACCCATGCCGCCGTTATAACCACCCGTCGGGGTTCCGCCTTGACGCGGTTTCCCTCCACTGGTTCCAGGAAGGTAGCCAGGCATTGCACCGCCCTGCTGTCCAGGTATGATATTTCCACCGCTCTGAAAACCTGTGTTGCTCAGAGCCGCGCCGCCAGAAGTGATACCGCCTTTAGCCGCTGTTCCCACTGGAATATTGATTACTGTCCCCGCCGATAGTTTGCTGAGTCCAGGGTTGGCCTTGAGAATCTCCGCTGGAATTCCAAGACTGCTCAGGGTATCGCCCTTCTTTACTTTGTACTGAATTGTTGTTGCCATATTTGAGCCTCCATTTATCTTCCAATTCTGCCACTACATTTTTGATTCGTAATGTTGAAATGTTGTATTGCTTTTTCCATCGGGGGTCTATCATCATCACTGGCCTCCGTTGACTTGATTCCTAGTCATTCCCGCCGCGCTCATCATGGGCGGAAGTCCACCAGCGGCAGGGTCATTCATTGACCCGTCAGGCATTACCGCGTCACCTTGCGACATGTTCGGCGGGCCGCTCATTCCCTGTGGCATCTGTCCTTGCGGCATCCCCTGTGGGGCTTGCATTGCCGCCTGCATTGCCTGTTGTTCCATTTGCATCTGCTGTTGTTGTGCGGCCTGTTCCTGTTGTAGTTGTGATTGCATTTGCATGGTCTTTTCTTGAATCTGCATTTGCAGTTCAGCCTTTAGGGTCTCGCTAAAATTACTAAATGCAAGGTCGGCAATGGTTTCATCCATCCATTTTCTTTCTGCAATTTCAGGATTTACACCCAATACTCTTTCAAGAAGTTCGCCCCATGAGATTTTAGCACCCGCGTTCTTCAAGGCTACATACATATTGACCTGCTGCATCTTGTCGGTGGGGGTGTTGGCAATCAGTTCACACTTAATATGCAGGTCGTCCACGTCGAAATCATCCGAGGTCATCACAATGGAAGCACCAGCGGCCTTTTTTCCTTCGCCTTTACTTTTGGTTCGATAACCTGTTACGGCATCCTGTGTCTTTTCAATCCACTTAAACATAATTTCAGCGGCCTGCTCCCATGCTTTTTCGGCTGTTCGCTTGTAGGGTTCAAGAGCGGCCATCTGTAATTGAATAAAGGCGTTCATGGTCGAAAACTGAACATTCCCACTCATCTGCATTGATTGAAGGTTTCTAATGCCCAAGTTCTGACTAATTCGGTCTGTGTTCACTGAAGCCAACTGCGTAATGGCGGTATCAATCGGGGGAGGCATCAAGGTCTGTGCGTCCTCACCCTGCCCAAGTTCGATGGTGTCCTGTGAGCCGTCATAATTTACGTCAAGTTCCTTTGTGCCACTCATCGAGGAATGTTTCAAAATGGGGAAGAAGGCACGACGCAATACTGAGGAATCAATCAGGGTATCAATAAGGTTTTGATTCTCCCAACTTCCAGAGATGTGCATGGAGTGTAAAAGCGGGTCACTTTCACCAATGGATACCGCCCAATTGATAAAGCCCTGTTTATTCTCAGTGTCAACCAGTGTGATGTGTTCTGCTTCTGAATCCATGCGCTCGAATTGATCTATGGATTCCGCTTTGAAGCAGGCTACCGACCGCTTTTCATACGAGATGTAATCCACATGGATGTAACAAACTTCCTTATCCTCTTTCAGTTCGCTTTCAATCTTCTTAATGGCGGACTTTACCTTTTTTCCTTCCTCGCCCTCCCCGCCATACACTGACCAATGGTTGATAATTTCCTGCCCGTTGAGTTTAGAGACAGAGGCAACCCACTTCAAGCCATATTTTCCCATTTCGTAGTACACACTTCTGGGACTGTGAACAGTCACACAGAACGGGCCAGCTTTCATGGCGGCTTTTTGTTCAGGTGTCCACTTCTTTTTATCCTTCGGAATCCAGTAGGGTAGATAATCCACCTGTAAGATGACCCTTGAATACTTCCCAGAACTATGCAAAGATTGTCTAAACGGAGAGCCGCCGCCGATTTGATTCGCCCTCTGCATGTGCCATTCGAGCCAGGTTTCCTGTTCTTCGGCGTTATCCTTATCCGCTTCGGTTCGGGGTAATATCTCGAATTTCGGGTTGTGGGTGTCAAAGAGGGAATCAAGGGACTTCAACCCATCATGCCCAATGGTCGAGACCCGTTTTCTAATCCAGTCTTTTGCCTCCCACCCGCCAGGAAGTTCCCATCGTAAATCGTCAATGTCATCATAGGCAGAAAAATATCTCTGACTCTTTTTGTCGGCCTTTATTGCGTTTTGTACTGATTCGATAATTGATTTATCCACTCATTACCTCCCATAACCTGAAAAGACGTTCAGCCCTTTCATTGGATTGTTCTTGCGTTTTAGTGCCTGATAAGCGGGAAATGTAGATGTGTCCTGCTTTATCAACACATCAGGCATGTTTTTTAGCGCATGATACACAGAATCCCCAGCGTCAAAAGCGTAATCGTTTTTCGGGTCAAGGTCAAAGAACCTGTCAAACAACCTACGGAGCGCATTTAGAAAAGGTGTATCAGCGTTCGATATTTTGACCGTTCCATCTTCAAACCATTTTGCGGCATCGTTCAACCAGCGGTCTTTTTTGCTTCGGATTCTTGCGTCTGAAATTCCCTTCAAGCCAGAGGCGACCACCCGAATATTTGAATTTCTTTGTAGTGTCTGAATAAAGCCAGCACCACCGCCGATATTTTCAACGGCTGTAAATTGCCACATGGGAAAACGAGACTGCGCCGCCAAAATGTAATTTTCCGCCTGCAACTGAGTACATCGCTCTAAAATTCCATCCACAATCACCGCCCCACCCAAAGGATTCTTTGCAACAAAGGCAAGCGCAAAATAAGAACCCTTATCAACTCCATCATTTACCACGTTTGTGGGGTCTGCTCCGCCTATCATAATCCATTCATTACTAATATTTGAGGCAGGGTATTCATAATAACGCAGTTTTCCAGTCGAGGCAGTGGCTAAATCCAACATAATCATCTGCCAGAAAGAGGCTTTTCCGTCCGCCCGTTCCTTGATTACCGAATTGATTCCGAAATACTCAGGAAAATTCAGCCTCCACCAGCCGATAATATCTTCAAAAATCGTCCCGTCACGGTTCCGACCATCACAATACACGGCCCCTTCGTCACCTTCCGAGGCTCTAATCATGGCAGGAATGGCAATAAAATTATACTGACCTGTGTTTTTCATGGTGTAATAGGCGTCATCCAAAGCCCAGGGGGTGCCAACGGCTATCAACCATGTGTCCATTTTGTCATCTTTTTTGATGACAGTCTTTAGAATCGTCTTTACCAGAATATCCACAACCGCCTTACGTTCCCTTTCAGAACTGGCATTGTCTCTGTCGTGAATATCGTCAATCACCAGACAACCAGAAGGATGCTTACCAATCAACCGAGAGGATTTATACCCGCCCCCAATAATCGTAGGGTCAATCACGCCTGACTGTTTCTTTGCCCATTCCTCACGCGGCATGGACGCATCCACCACTGAGAACCCTTCCACGCTCCAGCGGCCTGTGTCTGGGAGAATGTTCGGGAAAATCCTTTTCCACTCAGGATGGTACTCTATCAGGGCAGCTATGGCCTTTGTCACCTTCTCCGCCGAGTCATCATTAGCCGAGACAATCACATTTGTTTTGTTCGGCTCCAATCCCACCCGCCAAGCCGTAAACGTGACAGACAAACTAACCGACTTCCAAAAACCACGAGCGGCAAATACAACGGTTCCCACCCCTTCCGAATGAGACTTATGCACCATCCCCACCTCCTGCTTTACGTGTCTAGGTGGCGGGAATCCGTGTATCAGTTCGTAAAAGGCCGCGTACCCTTCGGGGCTATCCTCATGCGCCCGCTGTGCCAATACATCCTTCCGCGCCTCACTGACAAAGGACGTGGGGAGGGTTTCAGCCAGCTTCTTTATCAGTTCGGCGTGTTCTTCGGGCGTCCGCTTTGTGTGGGCGATGTCCCCAAGAAGTTTCAGAATGTCGGTCTTTTCCAATTTTTCTCCAAATTACGGCGAAATTTTTTTGACGGGAAAAAGGTTTTTATGTGGTAAATTTTCGCGGGCGGGTAGCAGGGTAAGGAAGTGAGAGAGAGAGAGACATGGTAGGGAAGGAACAGAACAACAAACAAACTAACTAACTGAACAACAAAGTAACTAACTACCATCATCCCGCGATAACCGAACATTTGTGCTACATCCCACACGCCCGCACACAGGCCGCGCAAATCCGCACGTCACCCGCGCACGCACAGACACGGCCAGCGGTGGGGGAGTGGGGGAGGGTTGGCGCGTTCATGCTTTCGATAACTATTATTAGCACAAGCACAGGCTACTCCCCGCCTGCCTCAACATCCTTACGCATAGGTATCACCTCACCGTCCACCACCTGAGACTGTGCCCGCGCTATCTGCTCCAACAGTGCGACGGTAGCCGCGTCCATCTGGTGTATGTGGGTGACGGTCTTCCCGTCCTCATCCTTGCGCTTATCGTCCGCGCCTGTCATAAGGTCACGCATCCGCTGTAAATCCTCGATGCGCGGCTTCTCGTAATCCATCAGGGCGGCCCATTGCCGAGCTGCGACGATTGCAAACGCATCCGCGCCAGTGCTGATGGACGGGTCAACGGCGGCGGCTTCGCCCACAATGCGACGGACAGCGGCGCGGCGGTAATTTTCCGCGCGTTTTCGTGCGTGTGCGAGGGCGGTTTCAGGTGTAATCTTCTGTGTCCCTGGCAGATTCGCCAGCATCCTGCCGCGCTCGTCCCGTATGCTGCCGTCCTGGTACCTTCGCGCCTGGCGTCCGTTGTATTCTATAACCTCATACTTGGGTAGGTCTGTCGTTGTCAGTGGATTATTTACCATGTGTTACCAACTTTCACCAACCATTCTCTAATCTGATTCTCACAAAGGCAACAATGTCTATGAAATGACAAAGAAAGCCTACCACGATTACAGCGCAACCCGCACAATTGCCCGCCTTGAACTTCTCGACTAACCACCCCAGCCCCGCCCACAAAGCGGGGTTTTTATTTCCCCCATCTATCTCCGCCCTTTCCAGCGTCATCAGCTATCCCCCGACATTCTCATCACGTGCTTGTAAAATACATCCCTCTGCCAGTTGTGGAGGTACATGACTAACCATACGCAAGCGGCAATGGCAATGAGTATCGGTGTAAATCGTTTCATTGAGCGCATTGTACCACAAATAGACAAATATGAATTTGAAAACTGGTGCCTCTAAACCCTTGACAAACAGAACTAAGTAGGTTTCATTCCCTGCCACGCAGGATGTGCAGAAAAACGAAACTTAACACACACAGCCACTCAGGGGAACCCAGACGTCATCGAATTATCCCAGCGCAGCCGCCCCGCTTTGTAGGGCGGCACGAAAGGAAACGACAATGGATTACAGCATTGAATACGAAAAATCTAGCGGCACACTGTTTGCCAAAATCGACGAAGCCCGCGCTCTGCTTGCAGAGATACGGGGCAACCATGCCTAGCCCACGCAAGCCCCGCGCCCGCCTCCTGCCAGACGCCCCCAAAACAGGCCGCCGCTCGTACCTGTTCCGAATACTCTACGTGCCGAGTATCAAGGACAGGGACGTTATAGAGTACATTTTCAGAATCCGCGCCGACGGGGGAAATGTTACTCAGGCAATCACAGACGCACTACGAGAGCAAATGAAAACGCAGAAGTAAGCAACACCCCCTCCCTAAGATATACGGGGAGGGGGTTATTTTTTTCTCGCTCCGAAGCTCATACTTTTATGCGCCAGCGGCAAAAACTTCGCCAATACCTTTTTACCGTTCACCACATCCCCAACGCAATACCGCTCAATCTTTTTCAGGGTGGCAGAATCCCCCCTCTGAGCCGCCCACCAGTCGTCATTAGTTATCTCGTCTTTACCCGAAAAGCCTAACCATTGACTGACATAATCCAGCTTGTTACTTTCAAGAGACAGGCACGACCGCGCAAGTTTCAATGTGTCAATTGTCTTTTTCTTTTCAAGTGCTGGTAATCCATGCTTTAGAAAAACTGTATTGATTTTCTTCAAGTCAAACCCTGCAACGTTATGTCCCGCGATTATCTCAGCGGAATCCATCAACCCCCATAACTTACGGGAAATCCTGCTGTCATCACACGCCTTTGATTCCTTGCCAGTCACAAAGCCACTAAACACCTCATCGTTGCCATGATATGAGGCGCACCACCCAAACATATACCAGGGTTGTATTAGGTCGTCTGTTCGTAGATACTTCGACGGAACTCTGGAGCCGTAATTGCCGTAAATGCTTTTACTGTTCTCGGTGTCCACGTAGAGTATATTCGCCTGTATATCTCTTTTGGTTTCGATGAATTCATTATGCTCTTCCTGTACGTGGTTGCAGTAAATACACACATAAACTAGATTGCCGTTTTTGTGCTTTACTTGTAGCCCTGTCTTTTTATCTATTTTGGCTTTCCAGTGCCGCCTTAGACAATTTTCACAGAGTAACATAACGCCTCTATTCTATGGATTGAGTTTTTCAATGAGGGGAATGATTTTGAAATAGAATACAATAGCCTGCCCGATAAAAGTAATAACCAAAGGGATGCCCGCTAAAATAATGGCTATCTTTATTTTGCGCCATTCATCCTGCTTTAGTTGCTCCTCTTTATCTTTTTGGGCTATGTATTCCTGTACTGTTTTCGATAGGTTGCGGACAATCTCAGCAAGTGGGAGTCTGTCACCATCCCCACTGACTAACATCTTATCATGCCTATCAACCTTATCCATGTAAGTATTCAACATGGTTCTAATCTCTTGTACTTCTAATTTTATTGCCTGAATCGCGGTAAGTGTTTCACTTGCCATTGTGGCCTCTTTAAATATTCGGCGGGGCTAGGGGTCTAGCCCCGCTTCTCCAGTCGCGCATTTCGCGCTTCCCCGCTGTTGTGCGGGATTACTGATTAGGATTTTGACGCGAGTAACACCTTATACGCGCCGAACGAGCCAAGAACGACCACGACCAGCCCAAGCAGGGATTGCACAATCGGCGCAAACTCGGCGGGAATATTGCTAAACACGGCATTGATAAGCACCAGAACAGCACCCACCAGCGCGGCTGTAACTTGCGCGGCATAGCCCGACAAGTCTACATTCAACTTTCCGCCAATCCATTTCAGGATTTCAGTCACGGTCATTGTGATGACGATACCCAAGAGGGCTTTCAGTTCGTTTGGAAGTTCAATAATCGCTTGCATTTTTACTCCTGTTTTTTTGTTTTTTGATTACTTCGGCATTATACCCTACTCACACAGGTATCGAGCGTTGGTATAACCAGTCAATCCGCCCGCCTCGATAGGATACCACACCCCACCATCTGGCGACTGTGCAAATCCCCCACTTACCGTCACGGTATCGCCAGCCGATAATACCGCGATTACCTCATACCCTGTCCCCGCGCCCTCTCTCATGTAGACAGTATCAGCGGTCAGGCAAATCACTTTTGTAATCTGGGTAGGGGCGGGCGGAGTGTGAATAAGTACATCCTTATTCACACTTTCAACCGTCACGGCCACCGTAGGCAACGTGGCTGCGCTCATGCAGGAGCATTGTGTCAGGATGAGCGCAAGGATAATCAAAAGAAATATCTGAATAGCACAACCCTTATTTTTCATTTTTTACCGTCCAATCTAATACTATGTGGAGGGCGTCACTGGCGCACAGGCCGATGAACCACGCCCAAAATTCTGTTGGCAGTTTCAGCGGCAAGCCCATAACATTGACTGCCAACAGCGGGAGGGAGAGATAAAGAACCCGAAAAACAGTGCCAACAACAGGCGCGTGAGAGATTGCAGAGCGGTGGGGAACAGCCTTAGAATACGGCCACCAAAACGCCCGCCACGCCCACGATAACGCAGTGCCAACAACGGGCACACGGCGCAAATGGGCCAGCCCTATAAAACCATCGTCCACGTCTAAGTCAGGCGAGAGGATGAGACCGCTCAAAACTCCAACCGTCGCGGCTGTTGGCTGTCCTGATAAGGCACTGCCAACAGCAAGTGCAACGGTGGTAGCTGTGTGAATTCTACCGCTCGGCATGTTTCAGTGTCCCGTTTTCTGTTGGCAATGTGTCAAATACGAAAATAATAGTTGTTGGAACTTTTACTCCGTTGCGAAGGTAAAAGCACGTTCCTGCTATCTTAGCCTGTTGGCTGTGTATCATGGTTTCAAGCGGGCTGTTCAGGAGTGCCAACAGCATCCCCGCGCTTTCTTCGCCATGTTTCAAACTCTCGTTCGATTTCCCGCCAGCCTGGGCTACGGCGGTCGTACCAGCCAACAGCGCGGCGGTCCTTGTTTCTTTCACGGATTGCGATTCCTCGGACTTTGCCATTTTGTATTCTCCACTCTCTGCGAGTGCCAACAGGTGATTCCGTACTGCCAACAGACTCAAACGGCCTAAAATCGGTGATTTCAAGCCCTGCCAACAGATTTATACCTGTTGGCAATTCGGGAGGCTCTACGGCCTTCCTAGTGGCTAATTCGGGGGGTTCTGGCGGGGTTGCCCCGCTGAGTCTTTTGGGGCCTCAACCTCTGACGCATGTACAGTCATGGGCGAAGCCTGATAAGCAGGTGGGGTATTTTTAGGTTTTGACCCGCGCAAGCGGTCGAGTTGAGCCTGCACAAGTCCAGCATCCCCGAATTCACGTTCTGTCTCTTTTTGCAGGCGTTGGGTTTCTGCCAACTCACGCAAAACCTCACGCGTGATTTTCTGGTAATCTTTCTCACGTGCTGCCGCGCCTTGTGCCTGCTTTTTCATTCGGTTTGCTTTGATTCCGTCATCCCACAAAACATAGGCCAATGTAATAACAATATAGCCAGCGGTTAGGTTTGTCACCATGCTCACAATCGCGCTTACATCATAGGAGCGGGAAAGGTCAGCGGTTCCGAATACCCATGATGTATAAAGCGAAGTCGCAACCATGATGACCGAGATAACTTTCTGGATTGAATTTGCGGTAGGGTAGAGCCAGAAAATCTGGCCGAGATAGAATGGAACAGCAGAGACCAAAACAAAACCAATTGCCTTGAATGGGTCATCTGTCATTTGATAGCCAACATCCCACACGCGATACTCAGAGACCAAAACAACAAGGTCAATGAATACAATGGCAATTGCCACCGCGCTACTAGGGAACAGGTCTACAAAATCGCGGAATGTAATGTGTCCATCGCCGTTCGTGTCAAGCACTTTGTTTACATATTCACCCAAACTTTGCACAATGTTCATCTTGTCCTCTCTATAAATATACATCAATCAACCAGCGGGCGGCCTTATGCGCGGCCTGCTCAGGAGTTAAGTCCCCGCTGTTTGCTACCGTGTGCCACTCACTCGTGAATTTGCGGTAGGGGATGTAGTATTGATACTGCCCGCTAATTTCTGTCATGGTGTACGCAAGCCCTCTGTATTCGTGCTTTGTTTCTGTCATTGCATTATCCTTTCTACGCTCTTATGAGTTTCCAAATCCACAACCCGCGCCCGTTCTGGTGGGGGTTTTCTTGATAGATGACCTCGCCATCTATCGTGTTTTTCCAGATACCTAAAAGCCAGTTACCTCCATATTTCCTTTGTACCTGCTCAATCACGCTGTAATTATTCTCACGATTCGGGCACTCTATATAGACCTCGTTACCGTGTGGATAAAACGCAAAGTCAGGGGAGGGGACAATAAAATTAGGGTCGTTCAGGATTGCCCTCATCCGTTGTCCTGGGGTTTTCATAGCGACGAATCTCCCTTATCAAACCAGTTTAGAACGTCCTCGGTAGAATATGCCACAATCAAAGTTTCAGGGTATGGCTCCGCTGAATGGTAATCTTTTTCAGCTGGCGTCAAGTCCTCCCCTGGCATTTTCAACTCTACCCGCACGGTTCTGATGTCGTATTTATCGCCAAAGACTTTCCCAGTCACCACGATGTCATAAAGCCTTTTTAGTTGACTGACTATATCAACCCGAAAACCTAATGCCCTGAGTTCACGCGTTATTTGCTTTTGATTACCGTCTACTTTTGCGGCTCTGCGGAATCCCATAATATCACCGTGAGCATTTCGGGCAAAACCACAACTTGCCATTCGCTGAGTGCGTCCAACCGCTTGCGGGGTCGGTTCGGTCTATCATTTCGGTGGCCTTGCACTTGTGGCAAATTACGGGGATGATTACTTGAAACGATTTGAATTTATCTTTACTCATTGTTCACCTCGAACATTTCAATTTGACGTTCTTCAACGTTATCAGGGTCAATCCCTGCAATTGCCAATTCGTAAGCCTGCCATGTGGGGAGCATGTTCTTTTTGTCGGTCTTTGGTCTCCACTTGCGGTACAACTCACAGCGGGCTTTTTGCTCGGCTTCGGTCAGTCCTTGCAGTTTCAATCCAGCGTAGATGTGACCAGCGGCAAATCCGTTTTGTGCTATTCCAAAAGTTACCATCCATTCGGTAATCATTTGTCCTCTGCAATCAGCCGCTTTATCTCTGCGGCGTGATATAAAATACCTTTGATTGTCGCTTGACTTTTCAGCCATGACCAAGAGTCCTTGTTCAGCATCCCGTCAAGCCAGCCTGTTACTTTATCGTATGGGTGGGTGGGTTCGGATGGGTCAAAGTGTTCTTTCATTTCATCCGCTGTCCAGTTCTCTGCAATTGCTTTCGCGAGAGCCAGCACAGGTACTTTTACCTTTTCATCCTTCGCCAGTTTCTTCGCCTTGCGTAGATGGTCAAATGAGAGGGCATCCAAAAACTTGTGTACGTCTGGGAAGTTAGCATAAGTCTGTTGCAGTTCACACCATGCACGGAGGGTTTCGCCACTGTCACCGAATCGCTTACGGCTCAACCCGATATTTGCAACTCGTGAACATTCAACGTAGTATTCGGCTTTGGTTGGAAAGACTTTTTCGCCAGTCAGTTCGTATGTCAGTCCTGCATGTTCAGGCCACATCTCATTTACGATTTCAGCAATGCACCACTTTTCATTGTCACTAACCTCTTCGGCGCGGTCGTATTCTTTCGCGCTCTGCATTAGGTCGGCGGCAAACTCAGGGTCTAGGTACTGCGAAAAGGGAGACTCTCTCTTTACGCTGTAAACGGCGGCGGGTTGTGTCATTCTGCGCCCTCAAAAACTGAGGCAAATCCACCAGCGGCCACCGAGTCGGCCAAATCAACAAGGCCAGCCATTCGTAGACTTTTGATGAGTTCCACTTGTTTTTCTTCCGTGATAGTGTTTACGTTAGCGAGAAACATCACACAGGTAGCAAGCGCACTGTTCATGTGTGACGCCCGTAATTCGTTCTTGTGCCAGTTTTCCTCGGCTTGCTTTACACGCGCTTTCAGCGCGGCGAGTTCTGCGGCGGCTTTGTTTGCGTATTCTCTGTCAGTCATTGCCTCACGCAAAATCAAATCCTGCAAAGGTGTAGCAAGGCTTTTTATTCCGTTTACCATTTCTCCAACTCCATCTAACGCGCTCATTCCGCCTTCCCTTCATTGTGTCGGTACACAAATTTTCTGCCGCTTGCCTTTGCTCCGATTCTTTGCAGTGATAACCAGATAGTTTTTTTCGAGTACGTTCTCCCTGTGCGGGTGGCTATCTCTGCCACTATCTGCTCAATGCTCTTGTCAATAACTGGCTTTGTTTCACGGCGGGCAATTTCTTCAACTAATTTATCAATGTCATTTGTAAACATGCGTTTATCTTAAAACCGTTGGCTCGTTTTGTCAAGAGTCAACCAACACCCGCCGCGCTTCCTCTGCGGCCTCTGGGTACTTCCCTAGTATCTGCGCTTCGGCTTCTGCCCGAAAGCAGGATAGTACTACTTCGTTATACTGCTCTTTTGTGATTTCACCAGCCAGCCACGAGGCGCGGGCGTTGTTTAGTATTTCGTGGGTCTCTGGGTGGGCTTTGGTTAGTAGGTTCATGGTTTCCTCGCTTGTGGAATCAATTCTCGGAATTTCGGGTTAGGAGTTTCGCGCATGTAATTGATTGCCCCGCCTGGGACGTTGTAATCTAATTCACGCGCCTTTGATATATGCAGGGTCGCTATCCGTTGGTAATCTGTTGGCATAATTGACAAGTCGCTATTTTTCTTTTCGTTGAATTTTGTCAGGATGTAAATTATGTCAGCGTCATGTAATTTCTTGCCACTACCTGAAACGTTGGACTTTGTAACATTTTCGTTTGGAGAATCCATACCCATTTTATTGACACTTGAAATTAGTACAATGGATAAATTTAAATCATGGGCGGCCTGTTTCATCGCTCGGCTGATATTTTGGGATTGTTCAATTTCCCCACTACCTGGGGCGTTTATCAGCCAGTCATAATCAAAGACTACTTGTTGTATTCCGTGGTCATCAATCGCCCGTTCTAACATTGGGCGTAGGTCTCGAATATCCAGCGCGGTATCTGATACATATATGGGGGAGTTCATAACGATTGCCTTTGCTTCCTCGAATTTTTCCCAATCGTCACTTGACATTTTTCCGCTCATCATAGACCGTTTAGGAACTCCAAGCATTTCAAAGAACCTACGGAATACCTGCTTTTTTCGCATTTCACCAGACCATAATAAAACTGGTGTTTCTTCGTGCCTTGCAAATCCCCTGCCAGTATCGTACATCCTGCCGACCGCAGTATACAATGCGTCCTGATGTGCTAACCAAGATTTACCTACGCCAGGTTCACCCGCTAAAATTATCAGTTCGCCTTTTTGCTTTCCGCCTGTAATTTTTGACAGATAGTCCCATGCGTAAGGGATGCCCCAAATATCCTTTGGATTCCTTTGTCGCTCTCTGATTTCATTTTCAAGAATTTCAATCACAGAATTTGCACTAGGTAGTGGGGCTTCTGCTTTCGGCTCGTCTTGTGGTTCGTACCTGTTGATTGAGTGCGCTATTTGGTAGACTTCACCATCCGATAAGGGGGGAGAGCATTTCTCGCGGTTGTGAATTTGCAAGGCCGCAAAAATCGCATCCTCGCTGAATGACTTGCGCCGCATTGCGCCCGCCATTTTTGTTAGATAGTCATTGCGCCCGCCCTCAACTACCTCTTGGGAGATTCCCCCACTCTCTTTCGGATCGGGGCGATTCTCTTTGAGTAGTTCAATCATCCATTCGGGCATTTCTGATAACTCAACCTGAGATGGTTTTACAACCCATTCATAAATATTTCCATTCGGATGTTTAGAACTTGCCCCCACAACATACCCACCCTGAGACCGTATGTCTAAACCCTTTCCAAGTTTGCCCGCGCTGTTACGGGTTCCAGGAACATACTTAAAAAATATATGTTCTCCCCCGCTTCCTGTTTTCGCCACTGGTGTATCTGGCAATCTTCCATACTTCCCCAAAAGTTCAGATAAAGAATCATAACCGCCGTGGTCTTTATCTACATCCAGAACTGTAATTCCAGAACATTCACCACACGCTATACCAACATTCGCGTCTGGTTGGAATTCCCACCAGCCTTGAATCATGTTTTCTTCCGTGGTCGCAACGTCCGCCCATTTCACAGCGGGAACTTTATCACGGGGCTTTAGGGGGAATACTTTCCATCCGTTCTTTGCATAAAAAAGAGCGTGTTCAAGTGTGGTTGCCATTAGTCTAAATCCTTTATGCTCATATTTGGAGTGAGTTTCTTATGCCATTCGTCCATGTGGTGCGTCTTGCACAAATACGCTTTCGGGGCGGCCTCTGCTAACTGTTTGCCGAATAAGAACTTGGGGAATATGAATAAAACGGCTGATACTTCTTTACGTTCTCGCCACATTCGGGGCACTTCTTTACAACCTGCTTCATTCCGCCAGCGTTATACCCTCCGAATATCAAAGGCTCTATATCCTTTTGGCAGTGGTCGCAAATCATAAAAGCCTCGTTTTCTCGCCATCATCATACATGGCGGTATAGGCCAAAAAGGAAGGCCAGCCAGTATCCATAAATACGCTAGGATTCATTCGGATTTGCTTATTGCTCATCGCGTCATACTTTCCTTTCACTTTGCGCCAGTCTGAATAATCTGCCCATGCTGTTGGGCGTTCAAGGTAGGTTTTCACCACCCATTTCTTGAACTTCTGCCACTCCGCTGTACCGTCCCAGGGGAGGGAGGAAAAGCCAAGTTTAGACTCAAATTCATTCATGGCATTTTGTGCGGTCTCGTTTTCGGTTGTCAAATGGGGGGGGATTGGTAGCCCATGCTGAATGTACCAGTCAATAGGGTAGTTGTCTGGTATTTCCTCTTTCTTTATACTTTCTTTAATCCCTACCTGTGAGTCACTGGTTGACAGGGGGGTGGTCACTGGTTGACTCCCCCCTATGCACTCATTGAACATGGTCACTGGTTGACCTACCACCAATTCCCACTCTGCCTCTGTCTGTTCCTCAGGATTTGACCGCCTAAAAGTTCCTCTTATCTCTGCGGCTTCCGCTCCATCCTTTGCCGCGTTCCTGGATAACCCAGCGGCCTCTGCCAGTTTTCCAAGTCCCATTTTGAAGGACTCCCGATGGTATCCGTAGGTCTCTCTAATCATAATTAGAGTAACGCGAACTTCGGATGATTCCATTTCTGGCAACATCTCAAAAAACTTGTTTGGTACTTGTGTCCATTCTGGTTCTGGAAATGCGCCTGTAACTATAAACTTTCTTGACATACAAAAAACTCCTTTGCAGGTATATGGCAACGGCTAGGCTGATGAAGGGCTTTTGATTGCGACCTGTGACTAGCAGGACAGAACCTAAGCCGTTCCCATAAACTCACAAAAGAGTTCTCGTTGCCTTCATCATGCGCTTTTGTTTAGGGTAGTCAACCCGCGCCTTACTCATTCATATTATCATGCCTTACTTGCGTTTGTCAACCCCCTCGCCCTCCCCGCCGCCCGTTTTGTTTAGGTTTGCGTCCTGATGCGTACATCGCGGCGGGGTCGGGTTTACCAAATAGGGAGGAGACTGCGGGCTGGATACCGCTTGCCTCAATACTAGCATAGCGGGTGGGTGGTGTCAATAGAAAAATGTCATAAAAATGTAATAAGAAAAATATGACATTTGTCACTGTTTTATTAATGTAGAATTTGGTAAGATACCTGTATATCGGTTACTGGGTAGCACTCAGTTGTACGGGAGATAACTTCAATACGCGAGCCGACACCAACCAAAACAGGAGCATGCCATGCAATACCGACTAACCGCAACCAATGACAGCAAGACCGTATCAGTAGTGTACTTCACATCAACCGCCGCCGAAATTGCCCGCAAGGTTTACGAGGACAGCGGATATACCGTAACAGTAACGGAGGAGTAGACCAATGACCCCAAAGCGACCGATTGAATTAGTAGATGCCTCCAAAGCCTGCGCTCGCGCATGGCTCCGCCGTGACAAGATGATTGACGCTGGCGATACTGTTGGAGTAGATGCAATGAATACCGCCTGTGACCTTTTGCAGGAACGATATAACGTGATATATAGTGAATGGCAGGCAATCGGCGGAACTAGCAACATTGACAGCATTGCACTTTTTGACCCCCGCACCCCTGAGCAAATCGCCCTCGATGAGTGGCAGGCGGAAGTGTCAGCCACACGCGAGAGTGACCGCCCTTTCTAGGTAACTACGGCTTAGGAGTAAAACCATGACAACGAAAACATTTTGTCAATGTGGGCATCCCATAAGCGACCACACATACTCAGAGGATTATTGTGGATGCGATGCAAAAGATTGCGCGTGTTCTCTTGATTTAGGAGAACACATAGATACACTGGTTGCCAAAATTTCAGAGATTGCAGATGAGCGAAACAACCTCCGCCGTGAACTTATCGAAGCGCAAAAGATTATCGAGGCCGTTGCATCTGCAAACTACCTATCCTCAGTTCAATCAATGGCAGAGGATTACCTAAATAAGTAACTACGGCGTAAGCCGTTTACACATTCGGGATTCCCACCTAACGGGAAAGGAGTCCTCGGATGATTTTTTTGGCGAGTGGCGGCGTCACGATACCGCCACAAAACAGGTACACGTGTACCAACGTCAGCCGCGACGACTAGCGGCAAATAGAAAAAGGAAAACGCAAAATGACCGAACCTACTCAGGCAGTCAAGCAAGAAATGGAATTCACATACTCAGTTGACCAACAGGTCAGCGTCAATGCCTTTATTGACATTGATATCAACGGGGAGTCTGTGCGCTTCCAGATTACCAACCGCTACAACTCCAACCCCGAAAAGATTGTAAAGACCACACAGGCGGCTATTGAAGCCTTTACGCAGTTGCGCGGCTTGTATCCCCGCAGTGTGCAATCCCCCCAACCAAAACCTGCAGAACAAAAGCAGGAACACCGCGAGGAACACGCTGGCACGTATGAGGACCCACGCTCATTCAAGGCCGCCGCTGTTATCGTGACAATCACGGATGGAAAGCAGTACTTCAAAGTCAAGGCCGAGGACGGGAAGTTCCCGAAGTTCCCTGTTTCTGTGTGGCCCGAAGTTCTGGAAAAGGCAGGCATTGACCCAAACAAGATTGATATGAAAGACGGTCACGCTTTGAATTGCCCTGCTTATTACGTTGTAAACGAGAAGGGCAACCCCGCAAAAGTCATCGGCTTTGGTGAGCCTTACCCGTTCTAATCCCTCCCATCGGGGCAGGTGTAAAAAGCCTGCCCCCAAAACCAACCTATGTCATCAAACACATACACCCGCAAAACAATCACAGGCACACTTTACGAAGTCAAAAACAAAGGCGGGCGGCACAGGCTCCCCGACGACGTAAGGTTGAGTGAGATTGTAAAAGGCATGACAAACAAGAGCATGAGAGAAAAACTTGACTTGTGGATTGCAAAAGGATGGAGCGAGACACTGATTATCAATCTCGCGTTGTCTGAATGGATGGATAAGATGAATAGTGTACAGGAAACTGTATAAACAGTAGTTAGGCAACTAAAACAATGAACCCTTATTACCAGAAAGAAGGCATAACCCTATTCCATAACGATTGCCGTGATGTTATCGGTTCATTTGCCTATGATGTAATTGTCACCGACCCGCCGTATCTTGGGCGCGATGACCTATTTTCTACCGAAGCACTTTTGCCAATCTTGCAAAGTTTGAATCTCGAAAAGTCGTTTGTGTTTTGGGCGGCAAACTTTGAATATCCTTTTGCTTATAATGCCCTGCATATCTGGCATAAGGCTATTCCAATTCACCCTAATTCTAAAATTGGCAATGTGGCTGGTCATCACTTCGAGAAAATATATGCCACGGGTTTTGGTAAAAAATGCGAAGTGTTCAGAGACGCGGCAATTATTCCAAACTTTTCCGCTTGCGCCGATGAACTCACAGAGCATCCAACACAAAAGCCGCTGTCTCTAATGCGTAAAATAATCCAGCGCATTCCCAAAGGTTCTATTATTTTTGACCCCTTCAGCGGTTCAGGTTCTACGCTTGCGGCATGTTATGAGTTAGGTTATCAGGCTTATGGCTGTGAGCAAACCGAAAAATGGTGCAGTGTTACGGTTGGGCGTTTGGCGCAACCATCGTTCTATACGTTGCCTAACAACCGCTTGCACCCTGACGTGGGGGATTCTCCCGCGCAGCAAGCATTATTCACCCCCGAAGCGGATACCGCCGAAGGGAAGTTACCCGCACCCGCCCCACGCAGGTAAAGCGAACCGTTAGCCCGCATCTTGCAAAACGAAAGGAATACAATGAATAAAGAACTTGAAAATAAAATCCGTAAAATCTTGGATAACCTGCCGTCAGTGGGCGAAACCAAGTATCCCGCGTCAACTTATGAGTCGGGAGTTGAAGAAGTCTTGCTTTTCTTACTCGGCGAAATTGATGAGTCCGAGTTCGAGTATGCGGGCTAACACAGCGTGCACCTGACGCTGGGGAGTCTGCGGCTTCGACAGGCAGTTTACAAGCCGAAAACGAATCAGCGTCAGAAGGGAAGGCGTAACCCGCCCCAGCGCAGGTAACGCAATCCGTTAGACCCCTTCCGTGCAAATATTGGTACTTGACAAACTTGAAATAGTGTGTTATAATTCAAATATAATCAAAAAGGAGATAACACATGAAAAATCAAATTGTCTATTTTGTGAATTACAGAAAACGCCCATCAACTCGCAAGCCAAAACGCTTGTGGGTAAAGCGTTCCGCCCGTTTCAACACCGAGCAGGAAGCAAAGGATTGGATGAAAGAAAACGGTTTGAAACTTGACCGCTGGACAAATATTGAGAAGTCCGAAATTGATAATACTTTGCTCGCGGATATTTTCCACCTATGAAACAATGCCCCACATGCGGCGAAGTTTACGAAGAAATCAAAACCTGCCCTTGTCCTCCTCGCGGTGGTGCAAGGGCTGGGGCTGGCAAGAAGCCAATTTTTGATGAAGCACTCGAAAGGGTAAATGTCAGTCTTGATCCGCAAACAATCGCATTTTATAAAGACTATGGTAATTCTCTGTCAGAAGGTATCCGTAATTATTGGCGGGGTCTAACAAAGCGTGCACCCGACGCGCGAAAGTCTGGGCGCAAAAAGGTAAATCCAAATCAAAAGGTTCTGCGAAGCCCGCGCGCGGGTAACGCAGTCCGTTGGCTGGACTAAGGAGAAATATGAGTACATACCCAAATTACACACTTACGCAATTGGCAGAACTTATCCTGCAATTTGAAACTAAAGAAGGCTTGTCGCCCGCAGCATTGGCTAATTTGAAAGAGTTTGCTTCATCCGCTCTCGAAAACGCCAGCCAACAACCGCTTGCACTTGACGCGGCTACTGCGCGGGCTAATTTTCCAACTTTAGATAAAGCATTACGCGGTAAATGGGTTGCGTTAGCAACGCCGCGCAAGTAAAGCAAACCGTTAGCCGCCTTCGGAGTTTAGATTATGTATCGTGTAATATTGGCAGACCCCCCCTGGGGTGGTGACGGCGAGTTTGGACCGAAAATATCTAATCATTACCCACTAATGAAAATTGATGATATTTGCAATATGCCTATTTCGCAAATAGCCGCGGATGATAGCGTTCTTGTCATGTGGGTTACTTGGACGCACCTTGAAAGCGCAATGAAGGTAATCAAGGCTTGGGGCTTTGAATACTGCGCTGGCTTTCCGTGGATCAAGTCAACCTACGAACCAACGGTAGATTTATTTGGTGAATTGCGTTTCAAACCTACATGGGGCTTGGGTGTTTGGGTTCGTGGCTGTTCCGAGCCTGTCTTGGTTGCGAAGCGTGGCAAGGCAACTCCGCCCGATGTTTCATGGCTTGGGCTTATCGGTCAGCGTATGCAACATTCACGCAAGCCAGATAATTTATATCAATATTGTGAAAGCATGGCGGGACCGTACTTAGAGTTATTCGCTCGCCGCGAGCGTGCTGGTTGGTCAGCATTTGGAAATCAGGTCAAAAACTCCATTGTTTTACCCTTGACAAATCTATAGATTTACATATAATAAGGGTATAACACAAAAGGAGATGAAACGATGAACACAAACGAAATCAAAAGCGGTGACAAAATCAAAGATGTTTGCGGCGAATGGCACGAAGTTTTTGAAGTCCGCGACAACATTGTTTATACCCTCGGTCAGAAGTACATCCACATCACCAAAGTTATCAAGGTTATTCATGCCTAAATCAATTTATCTCACGGATGAGCAATATCAGAAAATCACGAAAGCCGCCCGTCAATGTGGTTTCCGTGTCCAGCGCGGGCGCGGCGGGCAGTTGGCTCTGTTCGTTGTGGCGGCGGCTAACACCGCTTGCACTGGACGGGGCTTACAGCCGCCCGCTAAACAAGTCGAATCCACCGCAGAAGTATCATTCCCTGCGAAGGCTCGCGGTAAGCACCAGCCCCGCCAGTAAAGCAAACCGTTAGCCGCCAACTGGCTTGAAGTTGGAGAAAAGGAAATTGTCATGCCTCTAAAAGTTACTATTACCGTATCCGTACAAGACGCAGAACATGATCGCTATAACGACCCAAGCGGAAATGAAAGCGTTGAACTTTATTGCGTTGAAACTTCCGAAATTGAACAGGCTTCAAACGCGGTAGCCTCGTCACTCGTGAAGGTTGCCAGCCTGAAATACAAGGCTGAAATCGCTGAGAAAGAATTAGAAGGCGTCTAACATCGCGTGCACCAGACGTCAGGCAGGTGCGGCACTTTTTTGGACGGTAGTCCGTGCCTGCCGCTGGTAACGCAAACCGTTCTACGGCTCTTTGAGAAAGAAGGTAATATGCCAATCAGTAAACTTGTAGGCGAGGGTATCAACGGTAAGCACATGCACAATTACGAAGAAAGCGCATCGGGTTATTGGGAATGGTGCAATGACTGTCAGTGCATGGTAACTAATCCGTGTCTGCACAACGAATATTTGCCTTGTTACGAACGTTCCACATATATCAGGCTCAGGCGCAAATATGAAGCCGTAGAACAAAGCGTGCAGCCGACTGGTGGGATTCTGCGCGACTTACAAGCATTTTCTACAACCGAGCAGAATCCTGCTCCCGAACATTATCGCGTCCCGCCCACCAGCGGCTAACGCAAACCGTTGGAAAGCAGAAAATGAGAGTCTTGATAGCCTGTGAATTTAGCGGAACAGTCCGCAAAGCTTTTGAAGCATTCGGGCATGATGCCTGGTCTTGTGACCTTTTGGATACAGAGATACCAGGTAAGCATTATGTCGGTGATGTCCGAGAAGTATTGCATCTTGATTGGGATTTGATGATAGCCCACCCACCTTGTACGCATCTGGCAGTAAGTGGGGCGCGATGGTTCAAGGAAAAACAAACCGAGCAAGCCGAAGCGTTAGAGTTTGTCCGCCTGCTCATGGATGCACCGATTGAATATATTGCAATTGAAAATCCGATCAGCATTATTTCATCCCGTATCCGCAAGCCTGACCAAATAATCCAACCCTGGCAATTCGGGCATGGAGAAACAAAGGCGACTTGTCTATGGTTGAAAGGCTTGCCAAAATTACAACCTACAAACATTGTTGAAGGCAGAGAACAGCGCGTCCATAAAATGCCACCGTCGCCTGATAGGTGGCGTGAAAGGTCGAGAACATTTGCAGGCATAGCGTGGGCAATGGCGCAACAGTGGGGCTCCCTTGCTTTCCAACAAAGCTTGCACACAGACGCGGGGGAGTTCCCCGCTGAAAAGGCTTTAGCGAAGCCCGTAGTTTTATCCACCCAGCAAGCGGACTCTACGCCCGCCCCGCGCTGGTGAAGCAGCCGTTGGAAGGCTAAAAATATGTTCTCTTATTACGGCAGTAAAAGCAAAGTCATCAGCCTATACCCGTCCCCGAAGTTTGGGAAAGTCATCGAGCCTTTCTGCGGTTCAGCGCGTTATGCCTTGCGATATTTTGACCGTGACGTTTTGATTATGGATAAATACGAAGTGGTCATCAAAATTTGGAAGTATCTGCAACAGGCAAGCGAAAAAGATATTATGGGTTTGCCAGAGCCAGCCATAAAAGAATCCATCGAGAATTACAACCTGTCAGAAGGTGAACGCTTGCTCATGGGCTTTATGGTTTGGCGCGGTACTGCGAAGCCACAGAAAATCGTACAACCCGATTCAAATATCCACAAGGCAAAGAAGGCAATTGCCAGCCAGTTATTCAAAATTCGCCATTGGGAAATTCGTCACGGTTCTTATTCTGAAATTGAAAACCAAGAAGCCACATGGTTTATTGACCCGCCTTATCAAGTGGCTTATGGCGAACATTACGCGGGAGAAAGAATTGATTACGCTTTGCTTGGCGAATGGTGCAAAAGCCGAAAAGGTCAAGCAATTGTGTGTGAAAGCGTTGAAGCCACTTGGCTACCGTTTAGCAAGTTGCGAAAGACCAGCGGTAATTGGTCAAGCACAACCGAAGGCATTTGGAGTAACTTATCTCACGATTTTCTGTCTTCTCAATTGTCGCTCTTTACGCCTTCCAACACAGCGTGCAGCGGATTGGTGGAATCGTCCGCCCCTCAAAGAGAATCCACACTCAAAAAGTTATCGGCTCGTCGGGTTTTATCTCAGCCCGCCACCAACCGCTAACGCAAACCGTTAGACCCCTTCTTTCCAAATTATCTCACCCATAGCAGAAAGGTTATCCATGAACGAAAACGAAATCAAACAAAAGTTAGACCAGTTGGCAGAGTATCAGGCGCAACGAGACGCGGCTATGCTCGAAAAACAAACCCTGCTCGATGAAATCTACACCGCCGAAATCAAGGCGCGTATGGCTGAAATCGAAGCCGAGTTTGCAGGAAAGACCGAAGGCGTTACCGCAAACATCGCCGCGCTGGAAGCCGAAATCAAACAGGCTGTCATCATGCACGGCGCAAGCGTCAAGGGTTCATTCTTTCATGCCGTCTTTGCCAAAGGTCGCGTTTCTTGGGATACAAAATCCCTCGATGGTTACGCAACCGCTCATCCTGAATTGCTGTCATTCCGTAAAGAAGGTGAGCCGTCCGTCTCTCTCCGTGTTGCAAAATAGGCACGGGGTCTAACAAAGCGTGCAGGCGACAAGTGGGTACGGTTCGGACTTACGAGCATTTTCTACCTTCGGGTTTTATCTGCCCTCAAAGTTTATCCAAGCCCGCCCACTTGCGCCTAACGCAAACCGTTAGACCCCTTCGTGAGAATAGCATGGAACTCGATAAAATAATCACAGGTGATAGCGCAGTAGTCTTGCAATCCTTCCCGCCCGATTGCGTAGACCTTACCGTCACATCCCCGCCTTACGATAATCTCCGAACCTATAACGGCTTTGTATTCGATTTTGAAACCATCGCCCGCGAGTTATTCAGGGTCACAAAGGCGGGCGGCGTGGTGGTGTGGGTTGTTGGCGACCAAACTAAAAACGGAAGCGAAAGCGGAACATCTTTTAGACAGGCTCTTTATTTTATGCAATGCGGTTTCAAACTTCACGACACAATGATTTACGATAAAAACGGCTTTCGCTTTCCGTTCCCAAATCGGTATCACCAAGTCTTTGAGTATATGTTCGTTTTCGTGAAAGGCGATTTGCAGAAGTTCAATCCGCTAATGGATAAGCCCCGCGTATGGGGTGACAATCACAAAGGCGGTCACGCAAAGCGCGAAAGCGACGGGTCAATGACAATGCGTAAAGGTCACACGTCAAAGGCTGGCGAACCTACAAAGCGTTTCAATATCTGGCGGTATTCTGGAGCGAAAGCGCAAAGCGATGACAAGACCGCAAAGCATCCAGCAGTTTTTCCAGAAGCACTAGCGCAAGACCATATCTTGTCATGGTCGAATGAAGGTGATACCGTACTTGATTGCTTTTGCGGTTCTGGCACAACTCCGAAAATGGCAAAGATGTTATCTCGCCATTACATCGGTATTGAAATCAGTCCTGAATATGTCAGTCTTGCAGAGAAGCGGTTACTCGCTACCCCTGTCCCACTCTTCGGGCAAGGGCGGGGTCTAACACTGCCTGCACCTGACGCGGGGGATTCTGCGCCCTCTCAGGCATTTTCCACGCCTGAAACTTTATTCTGATTTATAAGGCTTGTCCTAGCCCGCCCCCCGCAGGTAAGGCTTGCCGTTAGGCTCTGTAAAAAAGCCTCCCTAGATGGGAGGCTTTCCATTACACCACCTTCTCAACCGCCGCCCTGAACCTCTGTACGTCCACCAGCCGCTCGAACCTCACGCCATCACACGACGCATTATTCCGTGTCTGTGTGATGTACCGCGTCCCGAAGAAAACGCGCCACCCGCCAAACGTAGGCAGGGTGAGTACTGCACCTCTGTACGGTTGTGCGGTTTGTCCTGTGGCCCGCTCCGCCCATGCCAGGGCCTTTTCAGTTTCGGATTGCACGGTTTTCCATAATTCCTTGCCGCCGTTCGATAGCCCCTTGAATACGATAACGGGGTTGTCACCGTTGCGGTAGCAGTTGAAGAATTGATTCTGATAGTCTGGTTTAGGGTAGTTCATTTTATGCTCCTATTTGTTCCAAGCGTTTATTTGCAAGCTCCACATATTCAGCGGATGTGTCAATGCCGATATAGTGACGGTTGAGAAGTTTAGCCATTTTCGGAGTAGTGCCTGACCCGCAAAAACAATCGAGGACGGTATCACCTTCATTAGACCAAGATAGAATATGGTCATTTGCTAATGCTTCGGGGAATGTAGCAGGATGTTCAAAGGCTATCTTATCAGTCGAGCCAACCATCCAACCGCCGCGAATATCCCAAACATTAGTACGCTTTGAGTAAATATTGCCATTCGCCATAAACTCTATTGTCTTTCCGTTTTTCTTTCGCATGGATGATTTACCAGTTTTTATATATTTATTTTCACGGTCTTTCAAAAGGTTTATTGACTTTGGCTTTCCTTTGCTGAAAACAAACATATACTCGAAAGCCTGTGTATAACAATAATTAGAACCTTTCGCTCCGCCTTGTGCGCCTTTGTTGTAAATCATCGTATCATGCAGATTGAAACCGCATTGCATGAAATAGAGTGCTTGACGAAAAGAAGTACCGCTCTCTGTTCCATTTTTTGTTTCATCGGTTACAACCCAAACCACCACGCCGCCCGCCTTTGTGACCCTGAACAACTCACGGGCGATAGTTTCAAAGTCAAAAGTATATCCGTTATAGGTTCGGAGGTTGTCATAAGGCGGACTTGTGACAGTCAAATCTATGCAATCAGGCTGGAAAGATTGCAAGACTATTGCGCTATCACCTGTGATTATTTTATCGAATTCCATCAACTCCCATTATACTCCCACGCGCCCGCGTCCACTGGATACGTTCTAACATTCCCACCGAAATCCTTTTCCACTTCATAAACAGGCGAAGCGGGGAGGGGGCTTGTCAGTTTGAAGTCGTCGGGGGCGTACCCATTGGTAGACTTTACCAAATTACCTGAGAGGGTCGCGCCCTTCACTGAGATTGTCTTATTGGCGATATTATTTGCCACGAGCAGATTCTTTTGATTGCTGTAATACGTCACCGAGACAGGCGTATTTTTACAGTCAGAAAAGGTATTGAACGCGATAATAACATTCACTAACCCCTTCCCGTTGTCGCTCCGCCCGTACCTGTACCCGTACTTGCAACCCACCACGATATTATTTTCAATCGTTGCAGTATCGTGTCCATGCGCTCCCCACCTAGCGAACGTTTCCTCCGCTCCGCCTATGCCCGCCATAGGATACCCCCCGCGATAATAGGCGCGGTCTCTGGCAACGACAAAGTTATTGTGAATATGAACATGGTCTGAATTGCTGTAAATCCCGAATGAGTAACAATCCTCTACCGTGTTGCCGTATACCTCAATGTTTGACCCGCGTAACCCCATCCCTTCGCCGTATCCGTGATGGATGTAGTTATTGCGGATTACAATATTTTGGGCTAGTCCGTTGGGGGATTCGTCCACTGATTGAACTTTCACCAGTGACGGCCAGCCGCCAGAAATCGTGTTCGGCTTGCTCCGCATGGCGCATCGGGTAATCTCGCAATTTTCCAGTAAACCGCCGTTCGTGCCAAGAAATAAGACGCCGTGGTCTTTTGTGTCATGAATAAAACAGTTTCTAACCGTGACGTTGTTTCCCGTTATCTTTAGGCCGACGCCTCCGCGTGTGTTAGTGATGTCGTAATTTTCAATAACTGCGTTGTCCTCGGTTACTACCAAGCCAGTTGTTATAAATTTCATTCTATGCTCCTATATCATCCGTAAAAGAAAAGCCGCGCCAGTTTGCCCGCTTGCGGTAGTGTAATAGACTTTGATTTGCAAGAAGTCAAGGCGGCATGAATTCCCGCCAGTACTGCTTTTCCCTTCAACTTTCACTAAAAAAGTTCCGTTTGCAAACTCCGAGTCAGTCCACGACCTCCCCCAAGTGTCTGCCGCCCCTCCCATTGTAGAGTTTTTATCTGTGGTTGTTCCTGTTATAGTGTCGCTTTTTGCTGTTGTGTAATTTGTGCCATTGTCCCAAGATAAAGAGATTTGTAAAGTTGCCGTGGATGCGGCGGCAGAGATTGAAAATTCAGTATTTACCTCAATCCCATTTATAGTAGCACCAGAGGGGATTCCGAATGTGTAGTTATTTAAAGTTGCCACCGCAAAAGTAGTTCCAACCATTGTAGCCCTAGAGTCGTCTGCCGTATTGATTCGGGTTGTGGTCATATTTGTCCATGTACCCGTAGAGACTACCGCCCCCGTTGTTTTGAATCCAGTATCAGCCATTAGCAGTTTTGCCCTATAACAAACCCGTCATAAGTATTCGCCCCTGTTCGGATAAACCCGAAAGTGTCCCTTTTGTTCAGCGTTGCGGTAAGGGTTGGAGCCGAGCCACCAGCCCAGCGAATTGTGGAAAACCAGCTAGCTATGGTCGAGACCGTTGTACCACCTTGTAGGATGGATACTACAAATGGTTGATTATTCGCCGCGCCTGTGATTGTAAAGGTTATTGCTGTTCCGCTTGCGTGTCCATTTACAACGTGCATATTATTGCTTGTCACGTCTAGGGCTACTGTTTGCGACCCGCTAGACGGGGAGTACGTTGCTCCTGTCGGTTGATAAGGGGCTTTCGTGTCAATCTGTGTTTGGATTGCAGATGTAACGCCATTCAGGTATCCCGCTTCCGTTGCTGATACACCAGTAGCGTTGGTCAAAAATCCGTTGGAATCAGTCACTACCAATTCATTAGCGGTCAATGCGGCTAATTTATTTAGGGCAATAGCCGCCGCCGCTTTTATATCCGCGTTTTCGATGTTGGTGATTGAATTCCCCGCACCGTCCGCGTTGAATGTCTTATTCGTGAGGGTGTCTGTACTGGATGCGGTAATCGCTCCAAGTAGAGTCAACATCGCCGCGTAATTCGCCGCCGTTACCAAACTCACGCCATTGGCACTTGCGCCAGATAATGACGTAAGCTCTGCGTCAAGTGGCTGATATAAGCCGTCGTAGGTCGTTTTGAAAAGCGTCCTGATAGCAGACAGTAAAGCGTGTTCACTCACTCCCGCCGCTGTTTCCAGTTCGATAAAGGAAGTCGCGGCAGGTGACGAATTTTCCGAGCCAGTCTGTGAGATTAGTTTACCCATTATTCACCTCTGGGGCTATGATTGTATAGTTTCTTTTGTTGGCGATAACTTCATAGGGGTTTCCTGTTTCGTCGGCGTAAACAATTCTTGTATCCCCTGCATCTATTGTTCTGGTATCCCCAAAACTTGTAACCCGCTCGTACTCTGCCGTATAAGTAACCTGCGATTCGCTTACGTCAAATTCATTGGCAACAAGGGATAAATCTCTGGGGTTGGCTTCAACCGTCAGAGAGACTTCATTGGCAATGATGACGTAATCACGAGGGTTTGCAATAATGTCCATTACACCTGATTCCTACGCTTGACGATAAACGGGACTTTTACAATCTCCCTCAATATCCCGTCCACTGTGCCGCGCACATCCCAAACCCAATCACCCGCCTTTAGGTTCTGGAATTTCTTGGTAACAATCGTAAAGCCTGACACAGACATTGACCCCGTAAGGTAGGTGGCTGATAAATCTGTACCCGTGTTCTGCTTGTAGAATCCCATCACTAAAGTGGCGTCATCGGTAATACTGGATTGCACACCAGGGACTTTGATAGTGTAAATGGGTTCTTCCCCCTCTGTTGCAATTATGGGAGAGACTAAAGCCTCGTCATCTACTACGCTTGTTTTTGTTACCATTGTATTACCTCCAAAAACCTAATCTTTTAGCGACCTTATCCGCGTCCTCTTGTGTGTTCAGTTCGTAGTCATAAACAGACTCAACTTTGAAAACTGGATAGCCTTCTTTTCGTAACCGAACAGTCAAAAGTAATTCATTCCACGAATCCTGCGCCCCTGTGTCCAAGTGAACGAAAGACGCGCCTTTTACACTGATAGCAATCGGGCGGGATGGAGTTACCACCAATAGGTCAAGCTCTTTCCACCCAGGCATACCCTTTTTCATTCCAGGGCTGTAACGAAATCGAAAATCTGTCACAAGTCCTTTATCCATCGCCCTGTAAACCGTCCTTGATAACCTTTCCTCGCCTTTAGCCGCTTTTAGTCCTTGCACCATTCCAGACAAAGGGGCTTCAGGTTCTTTGTTGATTGCACCCTTGTAGCCGCCTCTTGTTGCCTTTGGCGGGGAAAATGATTTTCTGCGTGGACGTTTACCAAAGTTTTTTAATTTCATGCTATCATTGACCTAGAAAGGAAGTTCCCATGTATAAAAGACTGTTTGTTTTCATCGTACTAGTTACCGTCCTGTTCGCCCGTTTAGACTTCAACCCTATTCATCAATCCTATTTGACCTACGGAAAGTTCCCGCATGAGTCCGTCCATGAGTGGTGGCCTGATTGGTCTGCTTTTCGGACTTTACTATCAAAATGGGTTTGCCCTCCCTGTGCAGTTCTGGCTGAACATTATTATTTCGTTTTGTTCGAGGTCGAGGCTTCCACTTTTGAACAGCGGGATTTACTTTTGAAACACGCCCCTTATGATGGTATTCTATCCCCAAATGGCTTTTGGTGGGGGCAGGGGGGCGTGGACAATTCAAACGAGTGGAAGAGGGTTTCATTGTTGGCATGGTATCTTTACTGGTTGCCTTATACCGTCTTATGGTGGGTTCTATATGCTAATGACCTGTTCAATCTTCGGCTCCCGTGGTGGATTAGGCTACCAGTAGGGCTATATCAAGGTAAAGCAAATTCAAGTCCGCGCCCTTAGTGTGCCCTACTGTTATTTCAAATTCTGTCATATTTGGGATACCGTTTTGTGAAATAACATTTACAAAAGGGAATACATTATCTGAACCTGAAAAACCTGCGTGAGAGTTCATCACCACCGAGCCAATAACGCCAGTTTGTGAATATGCTTTTAGTTTTACATTTCTATACCCTGTGGCGTCTGCCGCCCATGCCACTTTCCCAAGAATGAAAAAGGCTTGTCCAGGGTAGAGTAATTTTATCTTTGTAGGGTCTGAGGAATTCCACGAAAAAACGGTTTCAGAGCCTACATAACTTTCAAAACTCACCGCCGTATCTGTCCCCGTTGTAATGGCTGTATCCGTTGATCTGTTCAGGGTAATAGTAGACAGCGCATTAGTAGCAAAGAACGGGGATGAAATTCGAGGACTTTGCAGGTTTAGCGTCCCATCCGCGTTCACCCATCCCGCAGTCTGTGCGTTGTTTTGTTGTGTGCTCTTCCCTTGAATCCTGAGAAAGTCCAACTCTTGCGGGGTTAGACTCTCGTTCTTTGCCATCTTTAGCCAAAGGTCTGATAGTTCCATTAGTCAGTACTCATCATTGTAAATGTAATCTTATCGCTAATCGGGTCTGCTTTTATCGGGTAAATATTGGGGGGAGCTAAGATTACGTTATGGTCGTCCATATCCCAAAACTTAGACCTGACGTAAATTTTTGTAGCACTCTGCGCGGCCTCTTCTAACCAGTTGAGAGTTTCCCTTGCAGATTGTTTCTTCCCGTTTACCTGTACATCTTTTACATCCGCTTCACAAGTAAAAATCTTCCGAGCGGGAGAGCGGGCAAAGCCATTAGGTACAATGCCTCTAACATCGGGAGGGGTTGCGCTGTTGTCTGTTTGCAGTCTGAGACGATAGGCGAACTTATTGATATTACCCTCACGGATTTTCACGGTATCTTCTGGGGATTTGTAAAAAGAGCCTGCCTCCATCCAGTTATTGATACCTGTAAGACCTATTCCATCATCCACCTGATAATCTACATCAATCCTAATTCCCTGTGAATTGAGGTTCTTTGTCGTGGCCGTAAGCGATTCGATGTACTTCGGCAATTTGCTCGCACTCCCCATGTCAATCTCACATGATTCTATAACTGCTTCGTGCATGTACCTTACGCCCGTATCATCGAGGGGGTTCCCCTTATTGGATGGTAATTCGATGTAGCAGGAATCCCCGCCGCAATCGAACCATAGCCGATTTCTCCCACCTGAGACTACCTGAATAGCTACATCCCGAATCCGTTTACCAGCCGCCCACGCCCTTGCAAACTCGTGCCAGTAGAGACCGTCAAACATCATCACCGAGGAAGTACCACTAGCCCCCGCATCTTTAGCCACAAACAACCAGGCAAGGTACGGAGCATACGCCGCGTCTACACCCTCACGCCCGTAGGGGAATGAATTGTTCTTGAATCCCTGCCCCACATCGTCTACCGTACCAGAATAGATGCGCGAGGTTGAGAATAACCAATTGAAGAATGTCAGCCCGTTCCAGTTTACCGAAGCAGTGCCGTTGTCGGTTGAAGGTGTGTTCCTGATACCGTAGTCTAATTCTGTGTAACGGTCATTGTCCACAATCCCCACTTGATTTGACTTGAAAACATACAGGGAGTTATTTTGTGCGAGTATCCCATTTATAGGCGTTCCGTTATCCCCGATTCTAATCGAGGCTCTAAAAGCTAGGTCTGTGTTATAAGCCGCGACCTGATTAGCCCGTGACACTGAACACTTTAGGCCCGTGGTCGTTCCGCCAGATACCAGAGCGTTGTTATATCTCCATATCTGCGTTGAGTTATCCGCGTTGGAGTAACCCACCGCCAGAGCGACCGCGCACCCCTGACCGCTTGCGACGGTCTGAGCGTCCCAATTTGTCCCATCCCATACACGGATTGCAACGGAGTCGCCTTGCGGAAAGTAACAGAATCCATTAACGGCAATCGGCCTGCCTGTTACCTGTCCTAGTCCGTGAGTACCAGAAGAAATAACATCCCAATCATCATCAGTCTCATTCCAGACATAAAGGGAGGCGGTCGCTTCGTTGGATACCTTGTAAAAATTGTTGTTGAACGTAAAAAACCACCAACGGCGGGAAGTGTCTGCGTCCACAATGCGGTAATACATGGAATAATCCGCAGTTGTCCACGAACCAGCATCCCCCGCACCAGAGGCGGAATACTTCGAGGATGAACCAGAGGTATCAACCCCTACCTCCCAATGGCTTCTGTCATTATCCTCATCTGCTCCACAAGCAACAATGTGGTACGTGGTCGCAGAGGTTACGGCTTGTGTTCCCGTCCAGTCAAAGACCTGAAACAATGACACAACATCTGTAACTGTGGAGGTTGTGATTGTGGCAGACTTCAACACGGCAGACGGGCTTCCAGGGGGAGTGGTCGAATCCTCTCGAAGTTCTACCGTGAGCGTTCCAGGGCTTCCCACTCGTCTAATCCATAACCAAACTTTGTCACGGTTAGATGACACCGACGCTGTAAAACTTCTTGATATGCTTTGGGTAGTGCCAAACAAGCCGCGCCATGATACAGAGCCAGGTATAGTCTGCTCCGCATCCCGATAGCCAGTACTAATTTTCCACTGTAAAGACGGGAAAAGGTGCCCAGGGATTGCCGAGAACGCTTCTCTAGCGTCTTTGTATTTATTTGGGTCATTGCTAAATCTTTCCCCACCCCGCCCGCCTGACCAATCCCGCTGTTCGTCAAAGTCACCAATTTTACGGGATTCTGAATTCAAGACCACCGAAAAAGAATCCTGAGTAAACCACGACATTGAAGGCTGCCCCGTCAATTGAAGCAACCATTTACCGCGTGAATGGCGGTCGTCCATTTGTAGATTGAATGGGGCGGGAATGTTAGGCATTAAAGGTGTACCAAGTCAATATTGTAATCATTGTAACGTTCGCCTTTTTGGTCATAGAACACAGAATACCGAGGACTACGCTTTGTCTTTTCTATGGGGTTTTCCATAAGAGCCATTGGCAGGCGTTTATCTCTATATTCCCCTTCAAGCCAAAGGAAATAATCATTACTCCCCTGATTTTCGTCAAGGCGGTTGTACCACGATAAAACTTCAAGAATTGAGGCGGCTACTGCAACCTTTGGGTGAATAGACTCACTTACATAAGAGTTGTAACTTGATACTACGGGGTGAATCCCATCATAAACAATTCGGAGCGTTCGGTCTGCTGGTAATTGAGGAAGGTAAAGTGTTCCAGTCGTTCCAGGGGTTGACCCTTCCATTCTCCGCCCAGAAACAGGAATCCAGTTGTTATTATTGGAATCGTTTGTAGTTCCCTGATAATACACTGCTAAAGGTTTCTTGTTTTTCAGAGCAAGAGGCAGGGCATATTCCGTCTGGCTTGCGCCAGTCGTCAGGGACGTATCAACAAGTTCAATAGTTCCCAAATTTTCAAGCGCACGATTTACGCAAAAAATAACCTGCTCCAATGGAAAAGAGTTTTGAGAGGCAATCATAATCAAGTCACCTGACGCTATCGCATCGGTAACGGTTGAAATTGTCCCTGTGTAGGTTGAGTCCACATAAGCAGAAATTTTCCCCCATTTCCCTTCGGGAGAGGCGTTTGCTCCGCCAGCATCACGAACAACAAAGGCTATCATATTCTTAAAGGCGTCAGTTTCAGGCGGGGATTCCAAATCTCCCCACGCTGAATTTACAAAGGTTGTAGCACTCCCGCCCGTTGCAGTAAAGTTCCCGTAGTTCTTCGGGGTCTGCCCCAGGTCGCTATAAATACTCTGTATCAGTTTGCTTAGATACATTCTCTACCTCCGCGCCCTTGCGCCGCCTTTCGCGTTTCTGTGGGATTATTTCGTACCCTTCTTCTACGGCCTGACTTCGCGGCATCCTGACCTGAGTCGCGCCTTTGAGAACCCACACATACCCATTGTCTCTGGTTGTGCGAATCCCTGTCATGTCCACGCCTGAAAAAGTGTAATTATGAATATTGTCCATCTTCGTTCCATTCCCCCCCTCGTTATTGGCCGACCATTCATACTGTTGGTCTGTGGTTACGGCCACCTGTTTCTTTCCCTTCATGCCGTATTCATGTTCAATTTCGCGGGCTTCGGCTTCATCCGTAATCCACATGGCCCCCGCTTTTTTGAACTTTCTATGTCCCCTGCCAGTGGTAAGACCATTTTCAAATACTTTGGCATTACGCGGAAGGACTATGAATTTCTTTTTCTTCGCCATAAATCACTATGGGGCATGAACGTCTGGCAACTCGTAAAGCCTGCCTGTTTTCGTCCGTGTCCTCATATCCTTTCAGTTGTATTTCATCGGCCCCGCTCAGATAGGCCAGTTGTATCAGCGTTCCAAGCCTGTACTGTGTGCATATTTGCGGTAAGTGCCACCCCTCCGCCCGCTTCATGTAGTTATCCCATGCGTAGTGATGGTGTTTACATTTCGGCAGTTCTGGGGGAGTGTCAGAACAATTTACTATAATCAACCCGCTCATACACTTCCAGATTCCCGCCAATGGTCGCATTGTAAATCGGTACAGGGCTTGACCGCTTCGCCATAACATGAGCCATAACTGTATCCATGTTTGCGTATCTTGCAGGTCTTAGCATGTCTTTATAGCCTGTTTCGTAATCTTCTGTAAAGTGGGAAGGCTCGTTGTCCTTATATCCCAAGTCGCACCCGATTAAATAAATAGGCCCGTACCCAAGTGTTACCGCTATTTGAATTGCCACATTTACGCTAGAGCCAAAGGTGCATAAATTCGGTAAATGCCACTGAGTAGGGCAGTCGTCCTTGTCGTAGTGTGTCAGGTAGTGAGTGCAAGCCCCAATCCAGTTGACTTTTCCAGGCTTTTCAGCCGCCCAATCCCTGCCCTCGTTTATCTTTTCAAGATTTATCCGAAAATACGGATTCATCCATGTGGTACAGTCTGGGCTTTTCAAATGGTAAAGTACATCATCAGCCCATATATCGGGCTTGGGGAAGTTTAGTAGTTCCATCCCCTCCGCTCTGACATAATGCTTCACCCTCATTTTTGTTTTTGGGTAAATCAGGTTTATGCGGTTACACCCGAAAGTAACTTCGTTTTCGAGTAGGTCTAAATCCATCCCCGCCAATGACGGGCCATTTCCAATTACCCAAGCGCGTTCCATGATGGGCTTGCTTTCGCCTGTGCTATGGCTTGTTCAATCGGGAGGTCGGGGCTTTTACGTAACACATCCCCAAGAATATCTTTTTGCCATTGTGACATTTGAACGGCGGCCTGTTCCTTGATTTCACTTGCAGGGATTCCTGCGTCACTATTCCAATAAGCCTCCGCTGGTTCCAGCGTGTATTTCGCTTTTGTCACACGCCCCTTTTCGTCAGTCTCGTAATCGGGGATGTTCTTTTCGTAAATTGCGTGATGGTCGCCTTTGTGCCCTTCTTCAAGGTCGCATTTCAAATCTTCGAGACGGCCTTTTGCGTTGTAGTGCTGCTTGTTGATGTGTCCACAAGTTTTCATTATTGCCTTTCGAGGGGGAGGGGGTTAGCCCTCCCCCAATTGATATTAGGTAGCGATGGTAATGGTCTGGTAGATGGTAGCGGGGCGGCCCAAAACAAACAGGGTCGTACCGTCGCACCACACTTCAAACGCGCCGCCGATTTTCTCAGACGATGTGCTAAAAGCCACACTGTCAGCCGCAAGGTCGTTATAGGTAACGATGGTGTCAGCGGTTGAGGACTGAACGGTCATATTCTGGTCAGCACCATTGATAAAGAGAAGATGATACGGGCCAGTGTTGATTGCAGGAAGGGTGAACACAACCGCGCCGCTTGCGCCAGTGGTATGAAAAACTGTGCCACTGTCGGCCGCAGTCACGGTGTAGTCAGCAGTTTTTGCCAGCATGATAGGCGCACGGCGTCCCATACCATTAATCAACGGAGGGACAAAGATAGGGGCAACATTTTGAGTAGGCATTTATATACCTCCTTATGCCTGCAAGCTGGACGAATATTCGCCGCGTGCAATATAGTTATCAGCGACAAGTCCGTACCCACCGTAGAACTTCCAACCGAGGGTTGAGAACTGATTTACAACACCGCTTTCCTTCAAAATCGGAGCGGAGCCAAATTCGCCAATGGAGTCAGCATAGACCTTCACAAGTGAAGCCTTTCCACCAAAAACAGCGGGGTAGGCGTTATCGGCGTTGCGGACACTAGCACCCGAAGAATGGTCAAAACGCAAACC
>Ga0208147_1000081_pt1 | contig 35812 bp, 48 predicted proteins | sample DEB3_08_DNA_FD_184520 | JGI IMG/M metagenome (GOLD analysis project Ga0208147, IMG submission 184520) | Aqueous microbial communities from the Delaware River and Bay under freshwater to marine salinity gradient to study organic matter... | ecosystem: Environmental > Aquatic > Marine > Coastal ... | reverse complement strand
TCTATCGCGTTGGGGAAATTGCCGACCATTTTTGCTGATATATAGTATGGCGCGCTGGGGTGCGCTGCAATAGCGGCACAGGTAGAGTAATAGCAATGGTGTTGTGTAATGGCTAGTAAAGCCCGCCCGGATGGGAGGCAATGCTCTTGCCCTTGTCTTTGTTCTTGCCGAAGTTAAGCGTATCCCAGGCATCAGAGAAGTCGGTGGCTTCCTCGCGTGTGGTGAGTAACTTCCACTCGCTGCTCTTGTCTTTTTCAAAGCCGCGCTTGCCTTGTTTAAGTGGCGCTTGGTTCATGCTGAGCAGAAGGTATTTACAGTTTGTTTTATTAAACTGTTGGCGGGCAAATGCAGGGTCTTTACCCTCAAGCGACTTGGCGCTTACCAGGTACTTATCATGGTGGTGGGGTGCTTGCCCTATGTATTTAATAGTTACTGCCCACCCATTTAATGTAAGCACCTTAACCACTTCATCCCTGTAGTTGGTATTCGTGCGACCATCAGCAGGCAAGGCGGTATGGTCGTGCCAGTAGTTTACCTGCTTGCGCCCGTGGTATCGGTAGTAATCACAGAAATCCTGCACCAACTTTTGTATAAGCTCAGGGCGCTTTACATACATACCGTTAAGGGTCCAGTCGGTGTGGTCGTATGTTTGCTGCACGACCAGCGTGTTAATGTAAGAGCCATAGTCAAAAGCAATATCCAGCGGCAGATCATCGCGCAGGTCTGCATCCTTCCGGCAGTGGTTAGTGTCGTTCTGCAGCTTATCCATATCATAGTCAAGGCTGTCAAGATATTGGTAGTTTACAGCATCGTATAAATGTGCATCGGTAATATTATAAAAGCAGTTTTCTACCAGCTCAAAGGCCTTGTTTAAAACTTCCACGGCAAACATGAGGTCGGTCATGGTTCTGCGCAAGCCCTTAACATAATCCCACTTCAGGTGGGTAATATTATCCCAAACATCAGCCTCATTATAATAAACACCCTCTTTGCTTACATACCAGCGCACCTCATTCTTTAGCTTAACCATTTCGCGCCAACATTCCTGCTGTTCGTTGCGGTTGCTGCTGTCAATCATTTTAATTCCAAGCGCTACTATCCGGTTAAGCTTCTCGCGGTAATCGTTGCCATCTTCAGCATAGTATTTACCAAAATCATCAATCCATTTAAACTCAGAGCCAAAGCCTGCGCTGGTGCTTAAGTGCACGCTATGGTGTAGCTTACACTTGCGAAATATATCGCGGTTGCCACGGTTGGCTGTTAATGAGCCCGTTTCAAGCTTTGTGCGGTCAAGGGTAAGCGCCTCATCCGCTGTAATACTATCAACGTTCAAGCCACGGGCATCACCCGGGCGGTCTTGGCTTATAATCTGAAAGAGCGCACCCGTAACCCATGCCATTGTATTATCATAGCTGCCGGGCTTTTCATAGCAGGTGGGCCAGTTCTTTGGTGGCTTTTGATTAAGCACAAAGTGCACGTTTTGATAATAACCAATCCTTTCAAGCGATGCAATAACCCCTGGCAGCGTTTTAGTAAGCACCTGCTGATAAGTGCGCCCCTCAATAATGTTTTTACTGCGCGGCATTTCAAAGGCAATCTTTTCTAATCTCCATGCGTGGCCGGTACTTTTACCCGTTCCCCTGCTCCACTTATCTACAGTCATGGGTGCGCTCAATAGCTGGCTAAGCAGCTGCGGGCGGTTGGGTGTAATAAGCCTGATGGGTAATTTATTCGCTGTCTGCTCCATCCTCAATAAAGTCAATAGTATCGGGTGTCATTGCCTTGTAAACATTATCAATAACCCGCTGCTTTTCATCTTTGGGCAAGCGTTCAAAATCCTTTAATGAAAGGGCCTTTGCATCCGTATCAGCGCCACCCATGATAATGATAACGTTGTTGTGCTGCTGCACCATGCTTGGGTCAATTTCCTTATCATCAGGGCGGTTGAGCTGCAAAATATCAATCATGTTTTTGCGCGCCATATTCATGCCGCGCACATCCTTTCTGAGCTTTGCAAACTCGTAATCGCTTTGTGCACCTTCAAACATCAGCGCCCGCCAGTATTCCTTATTCATCATGGGCATAGCACCCCAAACCTCCTGCGCAAGTGAGCAGTATCGGTAAGCCGTTGCCTGGCTTATTTCACTAAAATGTGTTTGTAGCATTTTTACAGCCACACTCAGCTTATGCACACGCATAAGGTTATGCGCCACATCTATACGCTCCCACATTTCGCGCATTTTAGGTGGCAAATCATCGGCTTTGCCCCCAGTAGTAAAGTGCTCAATTAATACATCTTTTTCTGAGCGGTTTCTTCCGGTTAAAATCATGCTTCATTTATTAGGTTTTCAAGCCGTTGCTTTTCTTCCTGCAGGGCAGCAAGCTTTGCGGCATCGCCCCTTTTTTTGTATTTGCTTATTTGTGCCATAACGTTTGCGTGTTTGCGGACCAATTCAATCCCCCGCCTTACTGCTCCGGGTGCCGGTTTGTCGGGCAGGGCAGTTTCGTCAATCTTATCGCGCTGCCACCTTTCAAGCGTGCGCCAAATAGCTGCCCGCTCATCCTCAATATCAAGTATGCGCAGCGCAGCCTCCAGCCGCGCTTCTTTTTTAGGCAAAAGCAAAAGCTGAGCGTGCAGCCTACCTTGCTCACGGCTTAAGTCAGCCTTTTTTATCCATAGTTTTTTTAAACCATCGGTAAGTCCGTTGTAGTCAATCCACATCTTTTTGTTTTCGCTGTGGCGCTCATAATCTTCGGGTGCTGTTATGTATTTACCGGGTGTTTTCTTTGTTTGGGCAACCTGTGGTATATCTGCAGCGCTTTGCTCGTCATAGATCTGCTGCAGCGCCCGCGCAAGCTTGCTGCGGGTAAACTCATTTTCACCGCTGCGCAACAGGGTAAGCATGGTGGCGCTGCCTCCGTGCTCCTGCAATAATTCTATGCCCGCGCTATAATTGCGTGTACCCTTTAGCCAGTGCGCTATTTCAGCGTAACTCATACCCAAATTTCCACAACCCCTTCCAACCAAAAAAGGACAAATAAAAAAGTCCCGCACTGCTGCGGGACTTTTCCACCAAAACCAATCATGAAAACCTGAGATACCCCTACCTCATTGCCGTCAATCCGCAGCTTCAGCCTTTTGCTTTTTTGCCTTTTTAGGGGCTTCGGCCTTTGGATTTATATAAGTAAACTTCGGGTTGTCGGCCAATTTTTGAGCCTGCTCTACGGTCAAGTGAGCCGCTGTAAAATCAATCTGCCCGAAGTTAAACTTTTCAGGTAGAAGAGGCGAAACTTCAAATTTCGCCTCCACTTCCTGATTTATGCTTTTTGCCATTCTAGTTATTAGAAGGTGTTATCAATGGTGCCCTCGTAAAAAGTAAGCGAGTTGGTAAAGCAAGTAATCTCAATATCATATCCTGCACCATTTCCGCTGCGGGTATTGCTTTTCCATGTTGCCAAAACTTCGCACTCAGCGCCTGCAGCACCCAACTGCAATACTTTGCCATCGGCCATCGGCACCAATACAATAGCATCAAGGTTTTTCCAGTTGCGCTCAGCCTCACCAAATATTTTGTTGCTGCCCGGGTGAAACGCTTTGAACGTAATTTTTTTGCTTCTGCCATCGCGGCTGCCAATGTTTTCAACCGTTACCTCACCGGTATCATCGGTAATATACACTTTTGCAAATGCTTTACCTGCTGAAAAAGCGTGGTTGGAGCTGATAGTAACTTCATCACCTGCCGAAGAATATGAATCATACGTTTGCAGCGTAGAAAAATCATTTACATCGGCAATGTGGAAAAACTTTTTTGTACCACCGTTTTTATCAACTGTGGTGTCTTTGGTTACGTTGGCTAATGAGTATGCCATAGTTTATTTAGTATTTACAGGTTTTACAATGTTTTGCCCTTCCAGCGCCAGTATGGCTGCCGCAAGGTCTTTATCCGTTTCAAGGTCGCTGGCTTTGTAGCTTTGCCCCTCAAAATGAAAAGAAGGAGTTACCACTTCAAAATCTTCTTTGCCTATGGTAATCAGTTTTTTGCCCGATGCGCCCGCCTTTTCGGCTGCAGTCACCTTTGCATTAAGTTCGACAATAACTTCGTGAGCCTCTTCAAGCTCAGTCTTTTCAATCTCGGGTTTAGCTTTTTTAGCCATTTTTTATTTTTGTAATGGCTGTTGGCTATCAGCTAAACGCTAATGGCCAACAGCCCGTTTTATTCTTAAGCCTGATCGTTTACAACAACTGCACTTAAATCAGCAATCTGGCAACCTACTTCAGTCAAAATACGACCTTCAATCAGGTTACGGCTTTGTGAAGCTGCTACACGCATTCCGCTTCCGAAACCAACAACCAGGTTGTCAGCAATAGTTGCTATAATTCTGTTTGAAGAGCCCATCCATGAAGCCACCTTTAACTTCCAGCTTGGGTAGTTATCAATTTGATACTCGCCATCAGCTGTAGCTTTAAACTGGAAGTTGTAAAGTGAGCGATAACGCTGTACATAGTAATTGAATACTGTGCGCGATACTAAAATAACACCACCTTTTTGCACCATCCACTCAGGGAAGGTTGCAATCATAGCATCTACTTTTTCAACTGCGTTGGCAGAAGTAACCGCTCCTGTTGCTACAGGTGTAATGTTAGTTGCAGTAATCTCGTCAGCCACAATGGTTAAAAACCCATCAGCAATAGCTGCAGCAGTTGAGCCCGATGCGTTGTAGTTACCTGCACCAAGCACACTGTTATTAATAGCAGCCATAAAAGCCTCGCTTAATACGTTAAGCGAAAACTGATAATAAGGGTCAGCCGCACCTTTTGCAAGGTAGGTGTTAAAATATAATTCAGGATCATACAAGAAATCCCATTTAGCCTTGCGCGCTGTAAGCGTGCGGTCAGTTCCCACAACACCTTGCGATGCGCTGTCATCGTTTTCGCGATAAGGGCGCGGGTTACCTGTAGCAGAAAGCTTCGGTAATACTTCCGGCTTATCAAGGTTTTTCAAAACAAGAATACCTTGCCCATCAAGGTCTAACTTGTTTACATTGTTCATTAAAATCTGCCCGCCAAAGTTTACAAAGTCGGTGGTCAGTGCTGATAAATCCGGTGTTGCTGCCATGGTAATTTATTGTTTTTTGTTTGTTGTTTTTTGTTTAGTTTAAATTTGCCCTTTAGCCTTTTTTTCTCTGGCTATTCTGTCGTAGCTGGTTTCGTTATATGCCGGCTTTACTTTCTCAATGTTATCGGCAGCCTCCTGCACAGTAGCCGCAGGATCTACAGCCTTTGCTTTCAATTCTTCATGCGCAGCTTTTTCAGCAGCCAAAGCAGCCTGTGCCTGAACCAGCTCTGCCTGAGCAGATACAAAAGCAGCAAGCTCATCATGAGTTAAAATGTTTTTTTCGGCTGTCATAGCCTCAATTTCAGCCATCACAGCCGCTTTATCCGCATCATTAAGCGCAATTTTGCCCTCGCTGATAGCGTTTTTTAAAGTTGAAAAGTTCATTACTTCTTCTTTTTTAGGTTTAAAGTTTACTGCCTCGCGCAAACGGTTTACAATGCCCGCCACAAAATTCTCTTTGTTATCAGTACCGCGTTGTTTAGCATAAAAAGCATAAACATCAGTAATACTCATAGCTGCAAGGTTTGCAGGCACGTTTTCTGCCGGGCGGTTAATTACTTCATCAATAAGCTTTGCACCAAGCGCCTCATCGGCACTTAAAGTATGATCCTGAAAATCCAGCCATTTAGCCATCACTTCCTCAACAGTCATTCCTGTTTTTTCGGCAATTGAAATAGCAAGGCTGTTATCCAGCTTCTGCATCATTTCAACGGCTCCGGCTAAATCTTTGCTGTTGCCCATGGCACCGCCATAAACATTATGAATAAGGATGGTGGCGTTCTTAGCCGCTGCAACCTTTTGTCCGGCCAGCGCGATTATACCCGCCATGCTGTAAGCAATACCATCCACAAACGTATTAACAGGCTTTTTAGCCTGTAAAAGCATATTATAAATTGCTACACCTTCAAACACATCGCCACCCGGTGAGTTTATACGCACATTAATGGTATCAACAGAAGGGTCAGCCTCCATTGCGCTTAACTGAGCCTTCACCGATTTAGCAGTTACGCCCTCACCGGTCCAGAAATCAGCACCAATAATATCGTATATAAGTAGCTCGCCTGTCATTATTGTAAAAGCCCTGCCGCCTGAAGCTTAGCCTCAAGCTCATTAACCTTTGTTTGTAAATTGATAATTACTTTTAAAACACTTTGCCCTTCATCTGCCGAAACAAAACCATAAGGCGATGAGTTTGTTAAATTCGCAATAGCATAATCGGGTGTGCCCGGTGCCGATGCTGTAACTGTAGTAAGCGATGCTGTTAAAGCAGTTGCTGCCGCTACCGATATAACCGGAACCCATGCAGTATTATTATATACGTTTAAAGCGTTGGTTGTTGTGTTATAAATAAGTAAACCTTTTGCAGCTGTACTGTCCGCTGTGCTGGTGCTAACATCCTCCAGAATAGCATTGCGCTGTGTAGTAGTCATGCGCGGAACCAAAACACCACTGGTAGTGCTGTTTACTTCCAGCCCTGCATTTTCGCTGGTGCCTACAGTTGAAGAAGATATTACCGCCTTGGCTACATAAGCCGAATCGCCAACAACTAAATTTTTTTCAAACTTAGAGTCAACATTAGAAATAATCTTTGGATAAGTAATTTGCGCCTGCGTTACAGTTGCAAATAAAACAAGTGTAAAAAGTATAATTATGTTTCTCATTGTATAATTCAGTATTTTGACGATACAAATATTGCACGGCACAAAGCCTATAAAAAGGACAGGTTTAAAACCGCCATTATTACCGCACCTTATAATCAATTATTTTGCGGTTATCCACCACAAAATCGCCCTCCTTATTAATAAGCTCCACTACAGCAAACCCCTTATTGTGTTTGCTTACCTGTGGGTTATACTCAGGGTTTACTGATGTAAGGCAGCCAACACTCCAGCATCCGGTTACTTTGCCCTTAATATCGGTTTCAATATGCTCACTGCTTCTGTGGCAGTGCCCTATCATTATACTTGCGTTGGCTTTTGTAAACGCACCACGGGCAGGATTAACCGGAGCAAATACACCCTTTACAATATGGTTACCATGCGCAATTACCAGCTTGCCGAAATGCATGGTGCGCACATTCTTTACATAATCAATATGCATTTTTTTGCAGTCCAGCAGGTTTTCCAGCTCAATAGATGGCAACCCCCAAAACTCAGGCGCTTTTTGTATCAGGTAATTTTCAACCCTTATATCATGGTTGCCCTCATGTAAAATAATTTTACAGCCCAGAGCAGCCTTAATGTATTTCAAAATCTCTTTACCCTGCTCAATACTTTCAAGCATGCGCGGAGCGTTTGGTTTGCTGATGTATTTGCTGATGGTGGTAAAGTCCAGCAAATCACCATTAATAATAACCGCATCAACACTTTCGTTAAATCCATACTCAAGCGCAATATCCAGCGCCTTCATATCCACATACGGTATGTGAGTATCGCCAATAACCAGCACTTTTTTAAACCGCTGGTTAATAAGGTAAGGAGTTACATCGGCATGGTCGGCCTCCTCTATTTTACTTTCAGCCCTTAGTTTTGCCAGGCGATCAAGAAACGAAACATTAACGGCAGCTTGTGCAATGTGTTTTTTACCAACCCCTGCTTTACCCATTACCTGCAAAACCACTTTCCGGGCCCTTTCAATATCCTTAAAAATAAGCGGGTATTTGCTGTGTAGCAATTTACCAAGTGTGCGGTGCGCGGTTGTTTTTGGGTTGTCTGTTATTACCTTGCGGGCAAGGTCAAATTGCGTCACCTTTTGCTTTGGCATTTATTGCTGTTTTGGTTTAACTTCCTTTGGTTTATCAAAATACCGCTCAGCCTGTAATTGCCTGAGCATGTAAAGTATATCTTCTGCCTGTTGCGATGCAGTGTCAACCCGCGCTGAAGCCTCGCGTATGTGTTTTGCCATTATTGCTGTATCAACTAAGGCTGGCTTTGGGCACTGTGCCAGACTAACGGTTGCTATAAATGGTGTAAACCATTTTATACATCTCGCTGTTTTGCTGAGTAAGCACATCCACTTTTTTGTTTAGTTCCTCTTGCTGTGTTTGCAGGCGAATAAATCCATCGCGCTCGTCATTCAGTTTTTCAATATTTGTTTTAAGCTCGCCAATCTGATACTGGCTGACTGCAATATTTGAAACCAAACCAACGGCAACCACTATAATGCCGATGTAGTCCTTTACCTTAGTTACCGTTATTTGCTGGCTCATTATTTTTTAATAATTCGGTTTTATCAGCGCTTGATTTTGAGCTTCCAAAAAAGTAATTAATAATGCCGGCTATAATAGTACCCAACACAAAGCCCTGGGTGGTATCTGCTATTCTTACGTTTGGCTCAGGTATTTCACAAAACGTGGTGGTAAATACATAAACAATGGCTGCTATACTCCACATAACAGCAAGTAAGGCCTGCACCGTGTTTTTTCCGAAGAAAAGCTTTTTAAAGGTTTCGCTCATGGTTTGCTGTGTTTAAAGTTCGCTTACCACCTGTTTGGTGCGCGCAATAAGATCACTATCCTCAAACTGACCTATCTCTTCATAGGTAGGCGTTGTTTCGGAACTCCAAAGAGTAAGTGTTTTTTTTTGCCCTGCTATTTCAACGTGAGCAATTACCTCCGTAAAATCATCTTCGTATTTAAGATATTTAAAGTCGGTGATGTTTTCTTTTTGTTCCTGAACAACCACAACCTCTTTAGGTTGGTCTAATGTTAATTCTATTGGCATGTTAATTTATTTATTGATTAATAATAACGAACTGTTGTTTCAACCCCTACACCGTGCAAGCCTACGGTTTCGCCTCCGGGAGCTTCGCTTTCTACAATAATGTAGTAAAAGGTTCCTTCCACGGCAGCTTCGTCAGCAAAATTGTAGGTCGTAGTGGTTAATCCTGCTCCGGTCATGGTTTGCTGTGCGCCAATAACGGTATAAGCAGTTGCTGCGGAAGTAATACTCTTTTTAACAAATGTAACCAGCACCCCGCCAGATGCTCCGGAGCTACTCCATTTTACACGCAGACGCGAAAAGTTTGTGCCCGGCTGAAAATTTACCGGAAAGGCTATAATACGCGCATCTGCTGTAGTGTGTAAACTATCAGCAGTACCACTCCACGAACCTGATACGGTATGATAATTAGCTACCGATGACCAGTCCTCCCAGCGCGTATAGGTGCTGTAAGTTTGCCCGTCTGTATTTACGCGAAATCTTTCGGTTGCTGTGTTTAGCGTAGTGCCGCCAGCACCGGCTGCACCTATTTTTACTATTAAAGATGCACCGGTTCCGCTGCCAGTTCCCAAACTTGGCTGCAACGTTAAATCTGCGGTTGAAGTTTGGTTGGTGCCCGTTTCATTTGTATTTCTAATCAATACACTGGTTGGTGTTGTATTTGTATTTCCATTGCCAACTAGTAGTTCATTTACACCTATTGTACTTGCCCGACTTAATGCATCTGCTCCGCCTATGACACATTGATTATTTGCCGATGTAATTGCTCCTACACCTATAGCTATTGATGCAGTGTGTGCGGGATTACAATCAACACCCACGCCAATAGCTCCTAAACCATGAGTTAAATTACGGCTCACTCCATACCCCATCATTACTCCGTAATTATTGATAGTTCCTCCGCTTCCTGCTCTTTGACCTACAATTGTAACAGCATCAGGCGCAGAAGCGCCTATTCCCTCATAATTAATAATTATTCCTGAATTTGGGCTTGCTGTTGTAGCCCCTATAACAATACCACTTGATGAATTTCTAAATGAAGACGCTCCTGTTTTAAAACCAGATGTAGATGTTAAAATATTGTTTGTTTTATCCCAAGTCAGATCTGCATCACCGGCAGATGCTCCCGCATCATTAAATATAACCTGTGTAGTGCTTCCTGCTACTGGTCCTGTTGCTCCCGTAGCACCAGCGGCTCCTGTTGAGCCATCTGCACCGCTTGGGCCTGTTGCACCCGTTGCACCCGCGCTTCCTGTAGCTCCATCTGCACCGCTAGGCCCTGTTGCTCCATCTGCGCCACTCGGTCCGGTTGCACCCGTTGCGCCTGTGGCTCCTGTTGCACCAGTTGACCCTACGCTTTGCACCCATGCCGAGCCGTTGTAGTAATAAAAACCGGTGGTACCATCGGTTTGGTAAATCATTAATCCGGTTGCGGGTGATGCAATGGCTGATTTTTGGGCGGCAGTCATGCGCGGCACCAGAAATCCTTTGGCGGTGCTTTCCAGTTCCAGTATGGCGCTGGCATCAATGGCTGTGCTTTGGCCTATGGCCATGGTAGCGGTGCTGGCATAATTCCAGTTGCCCTTCATTAAAGGGTTGGTTTGGGCGGTAGCCCCAACAGCTAACAGCCAACAGCTAACGGCTAAAAAAAATGTTTTTTTCATCTTATATATATAATACCCTTACCACCGTTCCGGCAGTAAATGCATCGGTTAATGTAAATGTTGTGGTTGCCAGTGAGTAATCCGTATCAGCCAGAAAAGCCTGCCCAACCTTTACCGCCACTATTGTTTTACCCTCAAGGTTTTCAAGCTCATAAGCAAGGTCGCTGCCCGTAGTGCTGAAAATCTCAACCTTAACACCATAAATAGCAGAAAGCTCATCGGTAAATACTACATTATCCAGTATTTCCTCAAATTGTGCCTGCGTTGGCGGGTAATATGTTTTGGCTATGTCACGGTTTGCACTCATGCTACTTTTACTTTATTTCCTATGGTTATTAATCCCGCAGTATTTACAAGCGCCTGCGTTGGCGTATAATTATAAGCTGGTGCCGGACGAGTTACCGTAAACGAAATCTCAATTTCGTTGCGCTCGTCAAAACTGCCTTTGCTTCCGCGTTTGTTAATACTGAAAAAACAGGGCTGATCCTGGCTGCCTATAATTACATTTTTGCCGTTACGGTCTGGCACCACTACTATAAAGCGCTTCTTATCCCACTTCATTAGCTGGTCCATTACAAACGGGCGATACTTGGGCACAATAGCAGTAACGGTTGATGTATATACAGGAACGCCATCAACCACGCTTACTTCCTCATTAAATACAACGCTGTCGCGTACACCCTCAATATAAGTGGCAGGCGAATCGCTGTAGTGGCAAATAGCCTCATTTACATAATGGCCTACAGGTTTACCAACCGAAACAACCCGCGCAGCATCCCATGCCAAAAGATAACGGTTGCCACCGTTATTATCTTCTTTTAGTTTTATAAGGTTGTAATTACTCATTTTTTATACCTCGGGACAATCGGGGAAAAAAGTCCGTTATTTTTTTCTTTGCCTTATCAGTTGCACGTTTCGCGCCTTACCTTTTCTCGGTAAAATGCCTTTTTCATGTTTTCGTAGGTCGTTTCACTATAATCAATGTTGTAGCGTGAGCAAAAACTCTCAATCGCATTCTTTTGCCTTACACCCGCAATCATTTGCATTTGAACATAATGAAACAACTCCTCATAAATCTTAGCCGTTACATAGTAAATAAAGCGTTCCACATCTTTTTCTGTGATGTGAGTTCGCCCTTTTTCAACCATGTCGCTGGGCAGTTTCGCCTGCACAAAACATGGCTCCTTTACTATCATAGGCTTCTCACCAAAGTTAATGCGCCTGAATGGCGAAAAAAGTACAATACTTAAAGGGTCGGTTATTTTGTAGGTTATTATTTCTGAGCGGTAATAGCTCTGCAGAAAACTGCGCACCGGAGGAGTAACAGGAATTTTAACAACCATGTTAAATATTTCCTGCGAATTTACATAAACTATGTAAATACTTTATATTTTCTTTTGATTTATTTTATACACTAAGTTATCAACCACCCATAACATAAACAAGTCGGCCGGTAAAAATGGCCTCCATAAAATCACTCAGTTTATAGCTCAGCTCTTTTTTATTAACTACACTTTTGCCATCCAAAATTCCACCCGATTCCAACTCGGCAGCCACCACCTTTTCCTGATCGCGGTCCACAACCTTCCAGTGCGTTTCGGTCTTTTTTGACCTAAAAACCATGTTTTTTTCAATTTTCATTTTAGCCAAAGCATTTTTGTGAAAAACGTTCCAACGTTCCAAAAAAGTATATAACATATTGATACCTAAAATTATAACCATCAAAAAACCTTTGGAACACCTTTGGAACGTTTGGAACACTTTTGTCATGGTTTTGTCTGCGTTCCAACGTTCCAAAAAAAATACTATACATTTTACTATACTTATCTATTTGATTTTTACTTATTTATATACTTATTTTTGGAACGTTGGAACGTTGGAACGCTTTTCACCATATCCTAAAACCGATTTTTTGAAATATGGGGGTCGTGGGGTGACTGATTTATAGATTAAATCCATTAATCGGAGTTTGTATTTTTGAAATAAATCTATCGCTCAGATGCAAATAAATGTTGGTAGTTTTTACTGAGTTGTGGCCCGCCACTTTTTGTATAAGATTTATATCCGTTCCACTTTCAACCATGTGGGTAAAAGAGCAGTGCCGCATCAGGTGCGCATAAACCTTTTTATTGATCCCGGCTTTGCCTGCCAGCTGCTTTAATACCTCATTTACGCTGCGCGAGCTATATTGCGGCTCAAGCCGTCCGTTTAATACATACACCTGCGGCTTATAAGTATGATAATACTTTTCCAGCAGCGGAATAAGCTCAGGGGCCAGCGGCACCTGCCTGTCTTTTTTACCCTTTGCCTGCAATATGTTTATGATCATACGGCTTCGGTCAATATGCTTCCACTGTAAATTTATCAATTCTGAAACCCGCAACCCGCAGCTGTAAAGCAGCGCCATAATAACCTTATGCTTGGTATTACTGCAAACAGCAAACATGCGCTGCACTTCGTCTTTACTTAGCACAATAGGCAGCTTTTTACTTCCTCGCGGATATTCTACCTTATCAAGCTTATCCGGTTGGTTGCCAACCTTTGCATAAAATAACTTAATAGCACTTAGGTAAGCCCGGTGCGTGTTGGGTTCATTAAACTGAGTAAGAAACAATTTTATTTTTTCTGCAGATATTTCGCTTGGCTTGGTTGCCTGCCCATCAAAATGCGCCAGAAACTTGCCCAGGCACGAAACATAATTTTTAACACTTTCAGGGGAGTAGCGTTTGTAATTCATCCAGTCGGTAAGCTGCCGCTGGTATTTTCCGATGTTCATGTTGTTTGGTTTTGATTATTAGTTATTTATAAGGGTAGTTTACATATAATAGTTACGGAAAACCCCTTCGGGCTTTTCCGTAACGGAGCGGCTGCTTTGCGACACGTGACAGCCTGAAGGGGCTGTCCCGTAACAGGTGCTTTGGCGAAATGCCAAAGGCACTGTCGCAAAGCAGCCGCTCCGTTATGTTCCAGTTTGCTCTGCCTCCCCACGCAGTAGTTCACCATAATATTCCTTTGAGTGTTTGTCAGGATAATAATCCAAATGTCCACTTTCAAGGTATCCAGTTTTGTAAGCTGTAACTATAATCTGTTTCTCTTTTTCAAGCCATTCATCAAACTTCAAGCGCATTTCTTCGTGGTCTATTGCCACATATTTAGTTCCGTCTTGCCCTTCAATATTAAAGGCGTTTTCAAGTGTCCATTGGATTAAATCCTGTAATGATGTCGTCATATTATTTTATTTTTAGTTAGTAAATCCACCCACGCAAACCGAAAACATAACAGCACCTAAATCGCAAGTGGCTGAAAAAGCCACCAGCGTTTAGCTGCAAAACGTTCTACGCAATGCTACTGACTGCTTCTAATGGAGTGTATCGTTCAACTTTAAATAATTTTTTGCCCACCCGCTTTAAAAGAAATTTTTGTTCAGTCATATCATAACAATATCCGTAATGCTTGCACCTACCATTTTTTCCATTGTTCGGTTTATACCCATCACAAGCCCTTCCACATTCACCCGTTTCGCCAATGCAGAAATATTCTTTGCAGAAAAAATATCCTGTGCCCGTTTCTCTTACTGCAAGCACCAGCACAATTTCTTTTAAATCGTTTTCTATCAAATAGTCCTTGAAGTAATCTATCTGATAACAGTTTTCATCATTGTCATCTGTGAAGTATAGTTTTTTTGCCATCGCTAAAAATTATTTAAAGTTGTTTATCGTTTCAATTTAAGTTCATTGTAATTTGACCGCACTGCGTAGAACATACGATTAAATGCAACCTGCACCACCGCACAATGCCACCCTTCGCAGGCAGCATTAATCGTCCATCGTTAGTGGCAAGTGCTACGATAGGTCGTCTATTTCAGCTTTCCAATCCATACAATCTCTTTCCCTAACATTTGATGACATCCAATCAGCTACATCGGGGTATTTGTGCATTTCAATTTCATCGCCATTTTCGGCAGCTTTTACCATTTGCTCATAAATTTCTTTAGGCATTTCTACTCCTCCGTAACCAACTCTATAAGTTACTGTTAGGGAAAGAGATTTTACTTTTTTAGTTCCTTTTGACATTTTCGTTTAATTTACCGCACCAGCCACTAACAGTGGTTTTGTGCTATTATTTTGCCTATTAATTTTATCTAAGGCTTGAAATGTCTGCAAGGCAAAATAACAGACACAAAGCCGCAAAACGTTAGCAGTAATAAACCGCCAACGCACCTAAGCAAATCCTTCTCCTTTCTCAATCAGCACCCAAGTATTATCTCCATGTCTTTGATATGTTCCTGAACGCAACGGGAGGTTCAAATCAGCCAGCCACTCAACATTCGGTTCTTTCTTTGCCAATCGCTCAAACTTCATCAGCGTTGGGTATTCCTCAAATTCCAAGTTGCTATCTCCCATATAAAATTGCTTTCCGTCTTTCAGTATTACCCACCCGCCAAATCCGTTATACATTCTCGTATTTAATGGGAGTTTATCAACTGTGGCTGGACAGCAAAGGCAACCTCCCGTTCCTCCCTCAATAGCAGGCTTCCACCACGCAGGGTTACTACTGCTAACAGCAGCCTTATGCAATGCGGGGGTCGGTGCTTCGTTTGATACTTTTTTCTTTGTCATAAAATTCGTTTTTCAAATTAAGGTCTGTGCTATTAAGCCCGCACTGACATAAGGCTGCAAACCGTTATCGGCAAGCGGGTGCAGTCCTTCGTATCAAGTGCAGAGAGGAAAATTTGAATTAAAAAATCCTCCCCGCAAATGATTGAATTATGATTACTTCTTCGGCTTTTTTGGCTTCGGTTTTGGCATCGGCATTGTCATTGGTTTCTTAGCCATGATATTTGCGTTTAATTGTTATGCTGAAATTTATAGGCGTTCAGCTTCTCCTATTTTAATTTTACTTCATCATTAGTCAGCCATTTGTGATTTGTCATCTTCATTCCGTCTTTCATCACCACATCTGAAAGCATTGCAGGAAGTGAGTAACTTTTTACAGTTGCCGTTCCTCCTTTCATTCCGTCCATGTGATTTACAAGCACTTCAATATTACTCCCTTCTTTGATTACTTTTGATTTTGCATCATCCTTATTGTAATCAATTGAAAAATTGTCTTTCAATTTCTTCTTTGCATCATCCCTGTTTGATTGTGCTTCTAAAGAGCGGTCAACCGCCCATTGTTTAAGTGCTTCATCATCATATAATGCTTGAGCCGATTTTACTACTTGGTCGTAACTCTGTATCAGGTTAGCCAGTTTTTGTTTTGATGTATCTTTTGCCATTTTATTTTATAATTTAATTGTTAATGATTTAATGATTTGCCCACGCTATTTTTAATTCAAATTTTCTTTCCGTCTTCGTATCAACTTTTGTCGTGAGAAGTCCGCCAGCCGATAACAGCACCTAAAACGAAGGCGGGGGTTCTCTGCCTCTTATAAAAATTTGTAGTAGTTTGAAATTCATTGCTTCGTATTTAGTTTAGTGGTTAATCTCCCCGCCTTCGTTTAGCTGCAAATCGTTATAGCCAATGCTACGACAGCGATACAGCGGACACTTCATAAGGCTTTGGCTTTAGGTGTTTCGGTAAATACAATGGATGCTTTGGCGTTCCATCGTTTGACAATTCAATGTAGTGAAGTGGTTTGCTAATCCACGACAAAGGCTTCCAATTATGGTCTAATCGCTTTTGCAATTTGTCCACTATTGCACTATTCCCCCATGCACAAACAACCAAGTGTGCAAGTGCCGACATTCTTCTAAACCACTTTTCATTTTCAACGCCTACAACAAATGGAGCCTTCAGTAAGTCTTTCGGGTTTGTGGCTCTTAATGCAAACAAGTTCACAACGTAAATTCCACCATATCCCCAATCCTTGGCAAAGCCCATACATCTTCGAATAGTCGGGTCGTCTTTTTCTGCATCAGCCGTTGAAGGATTTAGCATTATGAATAATACTCTCGGTTTATTTTCATCCCAAACACGACAAAGGGAATAGCGATACTTTTCGCAATCAGACAGAACAGCACTGGCTATAACAGCACCCTTGCAAAAGCGGGGGTTCTGTGCTTCGTCTGATACATTTGTGGTTAAATCATTGTTCATCTTTCTAATTCAATTTTGTGGTTAAGTTCCCCGCCTTCGCAAGGCTGCAACTATTATATCGCCCCCTCCATCTCCATTTCCATTTGAGGATCATTATTTTTAAGGTTTACACCTAGCTCATCATATTTAAAAACATAAGCGCTGCTTACACCATCCTCAAAGCCGGTGGCTTTAATAAGCCCAACAAAAGCCTTGTGCCCGTGTATGTATGTTTTTAGTGAGCTCATGGCCATACCATTATGCCCGTGCTGCTTGCGGTGCATTTCCATATAAAGCGGATGCACCTTGGTAAACCTCATATAAAGCAGGCGGGTTGGTTTGTCAAGCACCACCGTTTTTTGCTCGGTGCGGTTAAGCATAATTTTAATCTCCTGGGCAGTATCAACCTTAAAATCAGTTTCAACAGAGCGCAAGCCATCCCAGTTAATGCGCTTATCACGAAACAAAAACTCAATCATCATCCAGAACTGGCTCAACGCTTCACTTTCACTTATCTGTGCGCTCTGCTCAATAATCATGGCTTTACTTAGCTTGTAAATTTCCTTATAAGTAAAAGGCAGTGGCAGCACATCTTCCAGCACCTTGGCCGCAGTAATAACAGTAATAAAGTTGCGCAGTATCCGCTCATTATAATCTTCCAGCTCCTCCTTCATGGCGGTAAACTGCTCCTGAAAAACGGTGGCAAACTTCGCCTCCATCAAATCGCGGTATTTGATCACATCAGCTATAACCCCGCTCAGTCCGCTTTCCTCCATCTGCTTAAGCTCGCTGTAAGCCTTTGTTGTATCTGTTTTACCTTGCCAGTCCTCTCTGCGAAAGGTAAGCAGCAGCGAGCGGGTAAAAAGCGCATTATCATCAAGCGTTGGCAGGTATTGCCCCGAAATAACACAGGCGCTGTTTACCTTGGTGCTTTCGGTGCGGTTATCGCGGCTCATTACACCCTTCTCGTGCCCGATACCATCATAAGCAGATTTCAAAGCCTGAAAGCGCTTCTGGTCAATCATGTCATTATACTCATCAAACCAAACAATGCTGTTGCGGGCGCGGGCAAGCTTGCGGTAAAAACCTACATTGGTTCCTGCTGTAAGGTTAAAGCCCGGCTGCGAGTTCCAGAAAATATTATTTAAGCTCCAGCCAAGCTGCGATTTACCACTACCCTTCTCACCAAACAAAAACAGGTGCGGGAAAATCTTGTATTTGCTGTAAATCATATCCCTGAAAAGCGCTGCCAGCAAAAAAGCAACTCCAAAGCGCCCCTTATCGCCATACGCCTCAACCATTAGCTTAGCCCAGCGCTCAAAATTGTTTTTAGGGGTGTGGGTAAACTTAAACCATCTGTCATTTTCATATTGATCATCCTCCTCACGCACATCGGCATAAATGGTAGAAAAGGCAGGCAAAAAGAAGTGCTTATCCTTATGCATAACCACCCCGTGCTGATTTACGCGCATAAAAGCACCATTATAAATACCATCGCTAAAGGCATAAAAACCTTCCGGCTGCCAGCCAAGCGTTTTTAACTCCTCGCAAAGCGGAAACTTATCTGCTATTTTAGCCACTATTTTATTTAAGTGTGCAGCGTTGCCCTCAAAGAGATAGTTGCCTTCATTAAAAACGGTTTCTTTAAATTGCTGCACGCCAACAAGCGCCTTGCTTTGTAAGTCCAGTACTTTATTAAGCCTGCCATTATCAATCTCAACAAGGCGCTTATTATCCATCTTGCTGTAAATATGGTGTAATGGCTTCATTATAAAATTGCTTACCGGCTTAAAGTCTATTGCGCCCACATTCCAAAAATAATAGCCCGCGTTACCCTTCTCAGAAAGCTCGTAAAAACCATTCTTTTCGAACTCCTCACGGTTTACACCCTTTGGTAATGGCTTATCAGTTGGGGCAATAACTTCGTCAAAAATTTCGCTTTTGTGGTTAAACACCTCGCGCTTAAAATCTTTTGAATCAAGTGCGCATATTTTAGCAACGCTTTTGCAGTAATCATTTACAATAATATCATCATCAATACGGCAAATCAGGTCAACCATTTCGTTAAAGAGTTCGCTTTTTTCGCGTATGTTTTTAATCAGTTTTGTTTTTACATCGGCAAAGTGCAGGATGGCATCGGTATGCATACCATGTATCTGAGCATACACATCTTCTGCCGGTGCTGTGGATCTGAAAAAATCATCCGGATCTAATCCTTCAGGTAAAATAACACACTCGGCAGTAAAGCCTGCCGCAATGGCAATGGGCAGGTTTTTAATAAGTGCGTTGCGCCCTGCCTTGTCGGCATCGTAAATAAAAACAAGGTGGTTGCAGTATTTTTTGAGCAGGCGGCACTGGGCAGGAGTTAAAGCGGTGCCGCAGGGAGCCACTGTATTTTCTAATCCAAAGCCGTGCATGCTTACCACATCCCAGTTACCCTCTGCAACATAGGCAAAACCCTTTTCGCGTATTTTGCTTTTGGACAAATTGAGTCCAAAAAGTTCGTTTCCCTTTATAAATACAGATGTTTCGCCTGTGTTTAAATATTTGGCGGCTTCCTTTTCTCCGCTCAGGTCGCGGCCGCTAAATCCAACCACCATATTTTTCTCATTGTGTATTGGAAACATAAGGCGGTTGCGGAATACATCGTATTTTTTCCCCTTACTCTCGCGTATAAGATCAAGGTCCTGCAACTGCTGCGCATTTTGACCGGCAAGCTGTGCCGCTTTAATCAGGTTATCCCAACCATCGGCAGCAAAACCAAGGTTAAACTTTTCAGCAAGTTCTTTAGAGCAGCGCAGTGCACCCTTTGGCGCATCAATCAAACGCTCATGGTAGTAGTTAGATGCCCATGCGTTAATATCGGTAAGGCGCTGGGTGCTTTCCATCTTTGCTTTGTAGGCAACAGCCTGCTCACTTTCATCATACTCAACAACAATATTGTGGTTGTGTGCCAGTATTTTTATAGCCTCCAGCCACTCAACACCCTCTTTGTGCATTACAAAATTAACAGGGCTGTTACCACCTTTGCCGCAGCCAAAGCATTTATAAATCCCTTTGGCTATGCTAACATTAAAGCTTGGTGTTTTCTCATCATGAAAAGGGCAGCAGCTTCCATAGTTGGCTCCCTTCTTTTTAAGGTCAACTCCATAGCGGTTTATTACCGTTACAAGGTCTAATTCATAAACTTTATCAATAGTGGAAGGCGAAATGAGCATATAGGGGTTTTGTATATTAAAGGTTTATAAATAATAGTGCCGCGGCTATAGCCACAATAATTACTACCGCACTTACGGTAATAACCTCGGCAATAAAATCGCGGGGCGCATTTTTCTGCGCATTAATAGCCGCAAGCTCTGCAGCCTTATCAGCAGCAGCCTGATGGGCAGCCTGCACCATTTTCTCCACTCTTCTTTTAAAGCTGTCCGGGTCAAGATTATAAGGGCGGTTGCCCTCATTTACAAAGCGGGCGGTGCGCCTCCATGCTTTATCAAGTTGTGTGTAAATCTCGTCAAGCTCGTGCTCAGGAGTTTTGGCAAGTATTGCCTGTTTAAATTGCTCAACATAAATGGCAAGCTGGTTGCCATATTTTTCTGCTGCCCTTTCTGTAATTCTGCTATTCATTTATTTTTAATTATGAGCGCAAATACACTGCGCTGTGGTTTATATCTGGTAAAGTGCGCGGCCTCCGCGCAGGTAAATTTCCTGCAGCTTATTTATTACTAGCTGAGCGCGGCTGTGGCTTTCAATATTCACAGCAAAATCAATCATATTAAGCTTGCCCTGCTTTTTATTAAATTGTATTATTTTACAGGTTGTTTTTCCTTCCTCCTGAGTAATTGTAAATATTCCGGCAGCAGGATCTCCGTTTAGTATTTGCATAATGCTGGTTTCGCTTTTTTCTACTGCGCGCATAATTATTGCTGTGTTTGGTATGCATAACGGCCCCATCCGGTTGCCTTCTTTTTTTCAAATAGCTTTTTGCGCAGCTTTTCTATATCTGCACCGGGCTTAGCAAATACCACTGTTTTTTCATCCAAGCGATATGGCACAAGATTTTCGGGTTGCGGGTTTTTCATTTGTTGCGGGTGTTAAAGTTTGGGCTCTCAAATGTTTCAATGGTAGCATCGTGCTCATCGTGCAAGGCAACTCTGTAATCGCTTTGCTTATGCTTAAGCCCGATAATAAGAGCGGGGATGTCTGCAATCATATCCATGTATTTATCAAATGTGCGCTCGCCATACAGTTTATCGGGGCGGGCTTTTGTGTACTCGGTAATTTTTAGTTTGTAAGGCATTTGGGGTATTGTTTTTGGTTTGGAGGTTTTGTTTAGTGCTATAAATCAGCAGTAGCCCGCGAGTTTGCATAAGCAGCAAGATCGTTGCAGGCAAATCTTACAGGTATTCCAAGCTCATCAGCCAGCTCAATTTCCATTTTTGCGCCTTTGCTGTTTTGCCAGCCATCCAGCACCATAAGATAATCTACATTTTGAGTGCGTATAGCTTTAAGGCACTCATCCATATAATCATCGTGAGTAAAGCCTGTGGTATCTATTCCTTCAAATAAATCGTGCGGAACAATGGTATCATAACCCATTTCAGTTAAAATAACTTCCACTGCCCTGAACTCATCAAGGTTAAGCCCCGGCATATCGGTAATAGGTCCGCAGATGTATGCTTTAAGTTTGCTCATGCTGATAGTATTTGGTTTAATTGGTTTAATTGTTTTTGATTGTGCCCGTTTTTGGGTATAAGCAGCGCTACCTTTTCGGCATTTTTGCGCACCCAGTTTTTTAGCACCTGCTCGTTGCTGTAATATGTTGCGTATTTTTTTACTTCTTCATAAGCGCTGCGCACCTGCATTGTAGTATTGCCTTTGCAGCTGTTAAGCAACATGGCTCTCTGCTTTAAAAGCGAGCACAAAAACTGAGATGTGGAGTTGGTTGCCATATTAATCAAGTTGATCTATTGCAATCTCCAGCGCTTTTGCTTTTTTCTGGTCGGCAGCCGCTTTTTCGGTTACCAGTTGAATTATGCGGGGTATAATATCATGATGGTCGGGCGCGATTCCGTTTAATACCCGCTCAATCCATGCAATGCTTTTACCCTTTTCATCTGCCACCACCGCTTTAATTTCGGGGGTGGTTTTGGCTTTCAGTTTATTAAGTTTTGCTTTGGTTATCATTTATGGCACGCTTTTAGATTAGTTTGTATTTACTTTTTAAAATGTGTTGTTTTTGCTTTTAAAAAACTTTGCAAATGTTTAATTAATGTTTGAAATATCAAAAGAAAAGCAAAGGTTTTATTAAACATAAAACACAACTATTTGATTTACAAACGGATTAATTTTGTAAACACAATTTTTAAATACCCCCAAAATGAAAACTACCCCAGAAGAGCATCGCGGCAAAATTGTTTTGCAGCGCATTAACGATTGCGGTTTTAGTAAAAAAGCTGTTTATAAAGCCTTAAAAAAATCACAGGTAACGCTTGACGCTTGGCTTGAAAACCCTCGCCTTGGCTATGAACAAATAAGAAAAATAGGGAAAATTATTAATTATGACTTTGCTCGCGACTTTCCGCAAATGGCTCCATTAACACATAATGAGTTAATTTCGGGCACGGCAAACAAAACTGCAGTTGTATATGAAAAGCCTGAAACAAAGGTCAAGTGCTGGCAAATGCTGGAGGAAATGCGCGGCAAATACATTCACCTCCTGGAAGAAAACAAGGCATTATCATCAGCCTATATTTCACTGCTCAACAAATAATTTACAACAGCCGGAAACGGCTTGTAAATAAAATGACTATCTATTTAATAAACAGTAAGTAAGTTGTTTACTTACTGTTTATTATAGGCACTTTAAAAAACATTAATTATTTGATTTTCAAATAATTACAAATATATTTGCAATTCATTTCTAACAAATGAAAGTAATAACATTCCGAAACTACCAACACCCCAACCTTGCATCAAGGTTTACCCGCGACAGAAAATACCACTTCTGGATACCAGGCAAAACGTTTTATTTTGGCAGTGAGCGCAAATGCCTTGCGTTTATGGCTGAAACAAGCCGCTTTTTCTCAGATAAGTTTATTGAGTTAAACGACCTGTATGGCGAAATATTTACAATGTGGCGCGGATTGTGGCTTTACGACCTTGGCGCTGATGAGCGCAGAATAGTTGAAAGCATTAACACTATTGAGTTATATATGAACCGTGCCCACAATTACGGCACATCTCACGATAATAGCCTGCCCGTGCGTGCCCTGCTTACCGTATGCGATACTATGGTGCAAACTTGCGAGCTTATGCGCCAGCAGCACGATAAGCGCAGCAGCACCGCATTAAAAAAGAAAGCGCGATCTTTTCAGATACGCGCCATCTCTATCAAATACCAGTTTGAAAACTACAAAGGCCCCGATGAGCTTACAATACCTGATGAGTATTTAATTGAGCAGGAACTGGAAGCCGCAAACATTTAATCCTTGCTTATGTGCCTGGAAGAAGAAAACTCCTCCATATCACTTACAAAATCGCCAAGCAGCTTTACTGTAGTTACTAGCTCGGCTCTGTCTGTACCTGTTATGTGTGCCATATCCGGGCTTTGCATAGCATAGGTAAGCAAATCAAATAATGCGGTGCGTGTTGTTTTTGAATTACTCCAGAAATAAAATTCATTAATTCTTTTCTGCAAATCTGCCAGGTCTGGCATTTGTTGATTGTGTTTTTTTGCGTTCTGCATTTTATTATGTATTTATTTAGAATCAGAAAGGGGCTGCAGAACGCTCACCAGCCGTAGCTAGCGATAATTACCGGTCTGGTTACCCGGCTCCCCTTTCCTTTTCGTTAAGTTATATTAGTAGTGCTACAAAGAACGATGAGCGTCTGCACTGCAAAGATTAGAATAGTTTTTGAATTGGCAAAATTTATTTTTTTAAAGAGCTACCATCATTAAAAATAATTGCGTTTGGAAACCAACACGGTTTCATTGTAGCAGTATCCTTTTTTATGATTTCAGCAATGGTTTCAGGTGTCTTAAATCCTGATTTCACACTAATATAAACACTTGCTTGAGGCTCAATATCCTGCTCTGTTTCTACTCTAATAAAATCAATTTGCCTGTCAAATATATCATCAAGCCCAAACCTGCCATCTACGCCTATAATTTTTTTATTTGTATTGTTTGTAATGGTAAGTTTATAAATAAGATCTGGGTAGTATTTGTCATTTGTTTTGGTTATTTCAATAATCCTAATTGCAACTGCCGCCTTTAATTTTGCCTCATTCTCCTTTTCCGCAATAGCAATCGAATCGGCCACAAATGCTTCTCTTTCTTTTTTTATTTTTTCTACTGCAAGTAATTTGTTTGCATCATCTATGATTTGCCTATATGTTTTCCCATCCACTACATCGCCAAATATAGCAGATCTAAGCAAATACATATTTATAATGTAAGCTGCGCTGTCAACTTCATTGTCCGCGCTTATGTCTTGGAGGTCTTTTGGCAGTGTTGTAGCGTTATAATTTCTATCAAGCGGCTTTTTACACGATATCAAAACTACTACTGTAAGCAATAAAAATATGATTTTTCTCATGTTTTTTTGGTTATTCGTTTCAGCAAATCTATTGCAACTGTTTTTAATAACCAAAAGGGTGCAAGAATTAACCGCGAGCGCGGATGTATGTAATGGCGGTTACACCATTGCTCATATGTTTCTTCATCTTCCTGCGAGTGTTTTAATTTCGTCATACTCTGCCTGTTTTTGTACTAATCCGCTGCGCCCCGTAAGGCTTACTTCTGCTTTTAATACGTTTTGTTTTTTAGCAACCGTTTTCTTTAGGTCGGAAACTTCCGCAATAAGCGCATCAAATTTTTTATACATCATTTTATCTGCACCGCCCATAGCGCCTGCAGCGCCACCGCCTGCCCTCGCAACCGATGCATTTGCCACATCAAAGTTAAGCAATTTAGGTAATAACCGATTTGGTATGCCTCCCAGCTGTGCGTTTACATCAGCCGGCACTATGCGCTCGCCCTCGTTCAAATATGCCGGTATGGTATCAACGCCTCGCGGATTTTTACCCCTGTCAACATACTCAACACCCTTTTCAAACTCGGGCATAGGCTGGCTTTCAATAGCTGCAATTTGCACCGCACCGGCAGCTGCAGCAAGGGCAGCAAATACAGCGCCAACTATAAAGTTGGGAGCTGTGGCAAATGCATTCACAACTGATAAGGCTGTGTTTATTATGGCGGTGGCAATAGCTGCGTTTTGCTGCTTTTTCCACTGATCTTCTTTTATGGCCTTCTCCTTTATCCTTTTTTCCTCATCAAGCGCAGCCATTTTTTTATCAAACTCAGCTTGCGTTATAAGATGGTTGTTAAATTGCTTCTGAAGTGCGGCCTTTTTTGCATCCGTTTGCCTATTTATATTATTGATTTCGGTTTCAGTATTATTGTCTGAAACCTGTTGCAGCCCGCCCATAATTCCTGCAATCTCGCTATACAAGCTACTTATAAGGTCGTGTATTTTTTTAAGTTTTGCCTTCCACGCAGCTAGCTCTTTTTTATCGTGCTTTCCCTGAGCTAATAGTGCATCAGCGTTTTGCTTTTCTATAATTGCCGCAACCTCAATACCCATTGCCGCCCGCAGCATCTCGGTGTCTAATCCATTCTTTTTAGCAAGGTCAATAAGCGTTTGCCATTTCTTTTTAGCGGCATCAATTTCGGCATCGCCCTCACTGAGCAGCGCCACCCTTATTTCCTCCTGAGCATCTGCGCGGCTTTTTACTTCTTCATCCTCATATTTTTTGCGGATGGCAGCCAACTCCTCACCTCTGAGCAGTTCTATTTCTACCAGTTGCTCGGTATGGCCTACAGCATCTGCCTTTAATTTATCGTATTGTAAATTGGTTTCCGCTTCCTCTTTTGCCTGCTCACTCATGCGGCTCATGGCAATATTACTGCGCAACTCATTAAGCTTTTCTTCCAGCGCCATCAGGTCCTCAATAGCCTTTTGCTTTTTTGCTTCGCGCGCAGCCGCTTCTTTATCTTCTTTTACATCAAGCTTACTGCCCTTGTTTTTTATTTCCTGCAGTTTAAGCTGGTGGTCAACCTGTAGCTGAGCTACAACGCTTTCTTGGTCGGCTATTTTTTGTTGCTCCTCTTTATTATCATCTACAAATTTGCTTTGTTCCTGCATTAAGCGCAGTTTTTCTTGCTGCAGCTTAAGCGTTTCTTCGCTCATGGCAATTTCAATGGCGTTGGCTTCTTCCAGCGCCTTTTGCCGCTCACCAATAGCAAGGTTTAAATCCTTTGTTTTTGAAATCAATAAATCTACCTGCCCGGCTCTGGTAATATTTAGCGTTTGCAGCCTGCGCTCCTCTTTAGCCACTTTTTGCAAAGCCTCAGTAATTTCATATTGAGCTTTTGCCATTTCTCCAAAACCTTTGGCAGCCTGCACAGTTTTATCGTATAGGTTTTCAACTCCTGTGCCTGCCTGTATTGCACCATCCCTTATTTTCTTCCAGTCGCGGTTTAAAATTCCTTCCAGTATTAGCCCAAAAGCAGTAAACCTGTTTATAAGGTTTTGTTTTACAAAATCAGCAAGGTCGCTAAGAGCCTGCCTTGGGTTACTGAATGCGGCAATCATTGCTTTGCCAACACCCACCAGCTTATCCATTAAAAAGCCCACAGCCGTGCCCAACACAGCTGTTATGCGCTCCATCAGCTCCATTACTGTATTGTTTTGCTTAAAAGCCTCCCACAACGCAAGTAATATGGATGCTAAGAACAGCAGAGGGTTTGTTTCAATTATTTTGCCCAGCGACTTAAACGCGCCACCAAGCAAACCGGTGCCACCCTTTACTTCGGCCATGCGGTCTTTTACATCTGCTATTGCTTTTGCGTTATCTTTAAAAGCTTTAGTTCCGGGTGTTAAATCCTTTTGAATAGAGGTAAGTTTTTTTAACTCATTACCAAGCTGGCGCAAGGTAAGCCCGTTTAAACCTATCTCGTTGCGCAAGGCGCTCATTTTATTCTCTACATCCTTAAGCTTATTGTTGGCTGCAATGTATTCCTCCGTGCCTTTTTTAAGGCCTTTCATTTTATCTCGCAGGTTAAACGCTTCCTGATCAAGTGCCGCCAGTTGTTTTTTTGCAGCACTGCCGTTAATAGTTACCCTTAGTTGTACTTCATCTGTTTTTACGCTCATGGTTTCTCGGCTTGTTTCATTTTATTAATTACTTCCTCCTGATAATTGCTGGCAAGGCGCATCAGCAATCGGTTAATGGTTCCGTAAGCGGGCTTTGCATACCAGCGTTTTGGCTTGCGCCCGTTGGCTATTTTGCGCCCGCTTTGGTTTGCTATTGCTGTTGAGCGTTTGCCTTTATGGTATCCGCGCCCGGCACCCATATCTGTAAATCTGCCACGGGTTAAAAAGCTAAGCTCATAAACACCCATGCTGTTATCGCTTGCGGCTTTAGCCTTACCCATAAGCGACTGCATCAGCTCATCGGTAACACCCACCCCGTTTAATCGCAGCGCTTTTTCAAGGCTTTGGCGCAGGTAGTTATCATACCAATCCAGCTCAGCCTGTACAAATTTTTCTTTATGCTCGCTGCGTGCCATTTACAGTATTTTACAAAGTTCGGCTTCCGCTACCTCAGTCTTTTCACTGCTTACCTCAATGGTTAGCTTTTTTACAATGTGCTCAACATTTCTTACGCTTTTTTTACGCGAAAAAAGGTAGTTAAACGCATCGTTTATATTTAAATTAAAGTTCCGGATAATGGTTTCGGTATTCATAAGAAACGGAATCCATTTGCTCCAGCAGAATTTGTAAAGCCCGTAAGTATCTTCATCAAGTCTTAAAGACAAATCGCCAACCAAGTTACCCTCATAATCGTAATTATAAGAGCTGGCAAACGGGTATGGCCTTGCGCCCGAATCGTTATAGAGCCCATGCCATATGAATAAACGTATTGGTGAATTGTTAAGCCCAACGTCAAAAGCGGCTGAGCTTCCGGACTGCTCGATGGCTGGAGCAAGTATTGTAACCCCATCCCTTGTTTTTTCTCTTGCAAGCAAAGGTGCAGCAGCTGTTATAATCTCGTTTCCTCCACTGCCTTTAATTATGTCATAATAATTATCACACAGGCGCTGCCAAACAAAATCAGAATCCGAAACATAAACGCTGTTGTTATTTGAAATAATTGCAAGCTGATTAATTTCGGTTGCAGTAGGCAGGTCTGCAGCTGTTGCATACTCACCTATTTGTGTGTATTGACTAAGGTTTATAAAATTGTTGTCGGCAAGCGCATCGTTATCAAACGTAAAGTTTAATTTATAGCCCTTACCATCATTCACATCAATTTCATAGGATTTAAGTGCTTTTGTTGTAAGGTCGTCTGTAGTTGCATCAAGTACATCCTCGCAAAAGTCCATGCGCACCGTTTTATCGGTAGGGTTATAATCAATACGGAGGTTGAAAAATTTGCGGATAGCCACAATAAAATCCCTTACCGTAACATCAGGAACGTGATTAGAATAAGTAATGCTTGGGTTATAGGCATTAAGCGCTTCGTCAGAAAGGTTGCGGAAGGTTGCGTTACCGGTAATGGTGAACGGGTCAAACTGTGTTTGCATCCCCACTGTTAAATACCATATCCGCACAGTTACTTTTTGCGCAGCCGTTTTTGCAACCGTAGCGAATGTGTAGCTGTAATCCAAATTGGGACCAGAGTGGTTAAATGTATTATAAGCCTCTTCCGATGAATCAACATAAATACTTACCCGCAACTGGCCAAGAGTATATAACTGAGCAAATTCAAAATGAAGATTAACGCTAACTTGTATCATGCCAGCCGTTGCCGCGCTATTGTATTCAAATGTGGATGTGTTAAAAGCGTTGCCTAAATCTGAAAAATCACCGGTTGTATCATCATTAAACTCAATTATTGCGGGAGCCATCAGCCCAACACCGCCCGCGTTTATTTGCTGCGTTGTTAGCCTGCCAACATAAGCCATGTATCTATCTTCGCCCATTTTATCGAGCGCATAATTGTTGTACAGCAATACCTTTTTTATCTGGGCATTATTTACAAATGAGCCACCTAGCGTATAGCCCAAATATGAAAACAGATTTTTTAAAACAAATACAAGGTAAAGCTGCGGGCTTAAGTTATTGTTATTATAGGGCAGGTAATCGCTGTCACTTGTTTGGTTTTTCATAAAACTTTGAGCCACACCCGCCCAAAAATTTACAACACCCCAAAAATTGTCGTTACTACTTCCGTAAAATACGCTGTTTATAATAGATGGGAAATTGTAGTTTACTTCCGGATATGTTTTTGTAACCACATCGTTCGCATGGTCAACTATGGTATCGGAGTCGGGTATTCCAATAAAATCAACTCCTCCAGAAATTACTTCAGGCAGTCGCTTATCAAGCGCATCAACAGGGAAGCCATTTACTACAAAGGAGCAAGTGATTTTTTCGCTACCCGTTTTTGTCGTTACCAGTTTACCTGACAATTCCTTACCATGCAAAACCACAGTTGCATCATACGCTCTGCGCTTGTTTTTTATATCAATAAAGTGGCAATAGTCAAGCACCTTGCCGTTTTCATCCGCGGGTAAATCAAAATTCCAAACCAAGCCCGCAGCTATGTTTTCAAAATCAAATGCCGAGTTTACAAGCTCAAACTGCAGCTTTATCCCTGGCGGTAGTGTCAGCGATTGTTCGTTTACTTTTATCTCTATCATCTGAAGCCTGCATTAACTTGGTTATAAGCCGGGCGGTAAACAAATTTTAAACCGTAAGCATAATTATCATCTCGGTGTATTGAAAAGCTGCCCTTATCAATAAGCACCGGAACGTGTTTGCCTCCCACAATTTCAAAACAATACTTACTGTTTATAAAATCAATAAGCTCAATAATTTGCGCCTTTGTTTTAAATCCGGTAAACACTTCGGTGCCCTCTCTATACATGCTGTCACTGCTTACAATATCGCTGTCGGTAGCGCTGTAAGTTAGTCCGGGCATCAGCTCAAGCTCTTCTTTGTTTACTTCAACGCCATACTCAGCCTGCCCCTGTGTGCGCAAAGTTTCCCACCCTGCCCCTATTGAGTTCTCGTATAAAAAGAAACGATCAAGCGCGGTGGCATCCTGTATCTCAAAGCAAACCGTTTCCGCTTTTTGTATGCCCGATGTGTTATCAATCCAAACGTAATAACGCACAGGAGTTAATGCCGGGTAAAGTAAACCAAGCCCTAGTTGCGTAAATCCTGCAGGCAAAATATAGGTTAAACCCATGCCCAGAATACTGTAAGAAGCAACCGTTGTAGTTGTATTGCTTCCATCACTGTAATATACCCGCGCTCTTAGCCGCGCATTACTGATAGCAGATGCAGGGCAAAAATATAAATACTCGTGCTGCGTAGTAGTAACTGTTCTGCCTTTAGTATTTCGGGTTGTAAAAAACTTGCCAGCGTTCCCGCCTGTTGGTAATCCTAAATATAATGTGCGGAAGTTGGATGAGTACGATGGCCAAAGCTCACGCTTAACTCCTCCCTTTACTACTCTTTTTACAGCAGAAGAAGTTACTGCATAAGGTATTGGTGTGCTGCCATAACTTTCGTTATAGGTAATGTAATAGCGTTTATTGTTATTGGTGGGGTTACTGTAGGCTGTTTGGTTATAGCTTGGCGGCTGTATTTGATTGCGTATAAATCCATGCAACTGGTCTGCAATATCAATCTCGGCAGTTTGGTCAGCATCAGGTTTAAGGTAGCGCGAAAAAAGGCGGGTGTAGTTACCGCTCAGGTGGGTTTCTTCCACATATACATCTACCTGAATAAAAAAGTTTTCGTTGTAGCTCAAATCAACTCCGCTCGTATCAACAGTCCAGCTTCCGTTTGCAAAGGTATCGGTGCCGGCAATGGTGTAATCGGTGCCAACCTCGCGGGCAGTAAAAATAAAATCGTTGCCAACCAGCGTAATTTCAAAATCGCGGTTAAGGTAATAGTTGGCTAAAAAGTAAAGCAGCATAGTACCCTTGTGCGTTGTGCCGCCATCGCCTGTGGGCATATTATATCCTGTTGCTGCTGATGGTGAGTTTACAGCGGTAATGGTAAAATCCTGATCACCATAAACAAAGCGTATGGTTTCAAAGGCGCTTACCGCTCCTGTTACTGCAAATTTATTTACAGCAGCAACACCAGCGCTGCTTATATAGTTGTTTGTTGAAAAAGCAAATCTTACCGGGTTTTTGCTCGGTGTTATAGATGATGGTTCTGCTGTAAGTGTTATAGCCATTTGCTTGCGTCATATTCAAGGTTTACATTGCTGGTAATCTTATATTCAAACATATACCCATACCAGTTTGCCATCAGCGGACCAACGCGCTCGCCTGAGTAGTCGTTTATTTTTACATAACGCGCAACGTTTTCGCTTTGTAACTCTTCTGCATCATACTTAATGCGGCTCAGCAGGTCGCTCTGTATCTGCTCGCAACTGTTGGCAACTGCATCAATAGCAGGAAAATCATTTTTATCACAGTTCATCAGCACCCACACCCAAATCCTGCGCTCGCGTTTGTTGTAATCGGCATTATCGCCCTCGCCTCTCAGGTCGGGTTCATCCACTATCATAATGCCTTTACCCGAAACGTTGGCAACCTTACCCTTTTTCTCCAGCGCCTCATCCCAGCTGCGAAAAAAGCGGGGCGCATTACTGGTGTGTAAAATTGTTTTGTGTTGTGTTGCCAGTATTTGAAAAAAGTCTGCAACCTGTGTAAATGTGATATTTGTCATGCTCATACCTCAAGTGTTTGGGTTGTTTGTGGTTGTTTTGCAGCTTCAATAGCGTTTAATTCAAGGTCTTTAAGCACATCGTGCAGCAGTGCGCGCTTGGTTTGGTTGTAATTTCCAAATTTTTTACCCGAAATATTAAGAATAAGGGCGTGGTAATCCGGGGCTTTGCTGCTTTTGGAAGCAGGAAGAGCGGGATACATAGCCGATAAATTACCCCTTGCCGCCTCATAATTAAGGCGTAAAGCGTATTTTTTTGCTGTTCTGATGGGTAAAAAGTCAAATATTCCGCGCTTGTAGATGGTTCCGTAAAAGGCTTTTTGGTTTTCGGGTGCATCAAAATAGCTCAGGCACTGCTCACAAATACTGAAATCCTCAATATTCATATCCATAAGCCTGTCATCAACACCCATCCAGCGCGTGCCAAACAAAACAAATCCTTTGTAATGGCTTTTCTTTAATACAGGGAAAGTGGTCAGCCATGCAAACCCGTGGCTCAGCTCGTCTATATTCTCATCGCCTGATATTTGCTTAAATAATTTTTTGCCAAGCACCTTATAAATAAACCGAGCCATCATGCTAACTACATTGGTGCTGTAAACCAATGGAGCAAGTGAAGCAAATTGTTTTTTGCTTAACTCATCCCAGCTTTCTGGCACATCCATTTCTAATGTAGCGCCATCAGCGTATGTAGCCTCCAGCGTGTTCATTTCAGAAAAGGAATGTTAATTTTTGCGTAAACCTTAAGCAGTTTGGCAGCTACAAAACCAACTATCAGCGCCAGCACTATCCAGAAAAACCAATTTGTAAACTTGTCAAATTTTGTCTTGACAAAATTTGTCAAAACCTTTGTCTGCTCCTGCTGTTTTAAGGTAGAAATTGTTTTGTCTTTTATAACAATAATGGCTTTAAGGCTGTCGGTTTTGCAGTCGGCTATCAGTTTACCATCTTTTACAGCAACGGTAAGCGCCCCGTTTTTGCTTTTTACCTTTTTTACAGGCAGCTGAGCCTTGTTATTTTCATCACAAGGAATAGAATCGAAAATAATATAGCTTTCACCGGGTATGTAAATAGTAGTATCTCTCAGTTTTTCAATTTCAATATAAGCAACGCTGTCTTTTCGCTCCACTGTTGGCGCAAAGTTTTTAGCACAATATTTCTCCATGTTGCAGGAGTTTAACCCAAATAAAATAAAAACCATTAAAAATATAGCCACCATATAAAGCACATAATCCAATTGTGGCTTTCCATTGGTGTTTGAGGTGTGGTAGTTAGCTGTCATTTTATTTCTTTTACTTCTTGTTTCAGGTTGCTTGGGTCATAACTAATGTGCACCCAGCTAAAATTATACTCTTGTATCAGTTGAGTAAACTTTACATTGTTTTTAAGCCACTCAAATATTTCGGCATTACTTGGCGAGCCGTAAACATCGCCATCAATATCTATTGCCATACCACGCATGTGGTGGCTGGTATCACTGCCGCCAGCAAGATGATTTACTTTCGGGCTGCGGTAAAAGCTGCTGATATAAATAGGCTTGCCAAAATGCTCACGCAAGGGGTCAAAGCATTTAGTAGCCACCATAATCATGTTTTGCAGTTCCTCCTCACCGGGTGTATTATCAATATTGTAGCGGGCAGCAATTGTGCTGCGCGTTGCCTCTTTAAGGCTTACATATTTGCTTATTACCTGTATCATATAAACGCAATCCCTGAAGTTGAATCATTTTCAAATGCTGTTGGAGTTGCACTGGTGTCAACAACAGTGTAAAGCGGATAATCATCAGCGTTTGCTTCCAGATATTCGCGCAACTTATCAAGCGTTTGCTCTGCCAGCTTCTTTTCTTTTTTGTATAGATCACTTATAATAGAGCTAGATGCAGGGTTTCTCGATTGAGAAGTCGGCATATTTACTGCATTAAAAGATGAAATAACAGTAATACCAAACTCATTTATCTGAATACTTAACTCAGTAAGCGCATCAGCCATGGTAAGGTGTACTAACGCGGGGCGTATGTAATTTGCAAGCAGTTCGTTATTATTAACGCTTATATCCTCATCAATAACCTGCTCTTTAATTTCGTCATACAAATCATCGCCAAGCAAAGCCTTAATTGTATCATCGTTGTGGCGCTTAAGGATGTGGCGCATTGCCAAAAAAGTTCTGCGCGAAGTATTAATATTAAAGTGTGTGCTAAATTCTTTGGGCGTATTTAAAAACAACTCTTTGCTTTCGGTATAAGCAGTTGAAGTAGCCCATGTTTCAAAATCATCTTTGTGCGCATCCAGATAAGCCTGTAAATTATCTAAATCCTCATACCCTCCATCCAAATAGCTTTGCATCATCTGGTCAACCGACCATTGAAAGGCGGGCTTTGCATTATCGCTGTGCGTTTGCTGTATGCCTGAGCTGCTTACATTCACATTTCCCTTGGGTGCATAAAGAAAAAAAGCAAGCTGAGCCAAAGGTTTGCGAACTTTGGCAAGCAATTCCTCCTGATCATCGCTAAGCGTATTAGCATCATAAGCAGCAAAAAGCTCATCATACATAGCCTGACTAAGCATAGGTATAATCCAGCGCCCTTCAGCACGCTCAATATCAGGGCTTACAAGATTAAAGTCAAAGCTTTTCATTATAGGAACAAAAAGCGCCAGCTCGTCAATAGTTTTAAATAGTGCCATTGTTTATACCTGTTGAGTTTTTTGCATATTGCTTTGAGTAGTCATAAGCGAGTTGCGGAAGCGGAAAACATAATCCTCATCCCACCCGTTATAATCGCGCATCAATCCAAATGGCTGAGTAAGCAAATCTTGTCTAATGCGTATGGTGCTCATCTTAATATTAAAGGCCATACCCTTATCACTTCCGCTTCCAGCGCCATACTGTTTACCGGGTCCGTTACCGCTCAGCGTTGGGTCTTCTGCTAAAGCAGTAAGCAGGTGTGTACTTGCCTCCTGGCTATCCTCAATATAAACACCTTCTTTAAGCTTATCATCAATCGCCTCAATCGTTATACCCGGTATGCTTTCGCCCGATGGCGTTACAGATGTAAGGGAAAGTAAAGACTTACCGGTGTTATCCTCACCCTTCAGGTTATTAAACTCGCCAACCAAAGCGGCCTGCCTTTCAACCTTTTCGGTATCCTTCATGTCATTATAACCCGGATATTTCCAGTTCATATACTCATCCGTTACACGGATCATATACTTAAGCGTAATCTGGTTAATCATCAGCGCCTTTTTAAACGCAGGTATTGAAAGCGATAAGTCCAGCCATCCACTTTGGCGGGCACCATCCCAAGGCGCAAGCTTATAATACTTGTTATCAAAATCAGGCAGCTGCAGGCAAAGCATAAAGTTGTAGCCCTTGGCTTCCTTTATTGCGGTTACTGCATCATATTCCACATCAATAAATGGAAGTTTTACGGCTTTTGTGCCAGATGCATCATTTGCCCAGTTAGCATTTATATAAACGTTTTTTATTTTACCTGTTTTAGGGTCAGGCCACTCAAATCTGCACTCGCGGGATGGGTGCACCTTTAGCCCCATAATCTTTGTGCGGTCCAGCGAAAGGAAAACTTCCACAAATACGCTCCAGCTCCAAACCATCTGCAGCGAAGCCTCCATACAATAGCGCTCAAAATTAAGCTTGCGTAAATGCGCCCGCACCTCTTTATCTGTAAAAATATAGGGGGTAAAAACTTCCTCATTATCACTACCAAGCCCAAGCTTTCCAAAAGTAAGCCCGCCAGCATAAATCATTTCTGCAGCAGCGTTAAGCCTGCTTGGTATAATGGTGCTTTTTCTGCACTCTTCCGCTACCCTTTGCGGAAAAAGGTTATCACTGCCCCATGGTATATGTTTACCCGTTGAAGATGTTTGAGTTTCAACAGTTTCAGTTGGCTTTTTTGTTTCGCTAAACTCAACAACCGCGTTACTTACTACATAAACGCTGCCTTGTGGTGTTTTAAATTTCTCCATTATTAGTAAGTGATAATTATTCCATTAATGTGAGTAATCAACCGGCAATGAATAGCGGTTGGTTTACCGCCCGCGTCCGGTGTTTTTACACCAATCATAAACTTATCTTTAAGGCTGTATGGCAATCCTGTTTTTACAACCTGTTTTAATTCTGCAAACTCGCCCCCTGTTTTCTTTTTTCTGTCTGCTTTTAAAAATTTTACATCAAATAGTATTGGCTGCCCGTTTACTTCTGCATCAATAATCCGCATACCATCTTGTAAAGTCATACCTCAAAAGTCCATCAATTTACCCCCCTAAAAAAGGACAGGTTTAAACACAATTTTGATTTTACTTCTTTGCCGCTCTTTTTTTATCATATTTTTTTGCTTAATTAATTTTTATTTAGCCCTTTATACCATGAAAATCAGCGTTTTTTGTCTTTTTTTGGTAAAATAG
>Ga0208147_1000080_pt1 | contig 35814 bp, 47 predicted proteins | sample DEB3_08_DNA_FD_184520 | JGI IMG/M metagenome (GOLD analysis project Ga0208147, IMG submission 184520) | Aqueous microbial communities from the Delaware River and Bay under freshwater to marine salinity gradient to study organic matter... | ecosystem: Environmental > Aquatic > Marine > Coastal ... | reverse complement strand
GTCTCAGCAAGAACGAGGACGGCGAGGCGGTCGTCACGCCGCTGTCGGGTGCGAGCATCATCTTGACGCCCGCCTGGGAAGATGGCCCGCAATGGCCGGTCGTTGACCGGGCTGCACAAGTGCCCGTCAAGTTGCCGCTGCCCGCACCGCGCAAGCGTTCTAAGTGGAAGACCGCGGTGGTCTTGCCCGACGTGCAGATCGGGTTTCGGCGTGACATCGACACGGCGACGTTAGAGCCGTTCCACGATGAGGCGGCGATGGCTGCCGCCCTCAAGGTTGTGCGTGCCGTGGACCCTGACCTAGTCGTCCACTTGGGTGACTTCTTGGACTTCGCCAACTTCGGAACGTACGAACAGGAGCCGGGTTTCGCGCTGTGCGTCCAGCCCGCTATAGATCGCAGCCACCGGTTCTTAGTTGAAGTGCAGGCGGCGGCGCCTCGGGCGAAGCAGGTGCTCCTCGAAGGGAACCACGACCGGCGATTACAGAAGGCGATCGTACGGAACGCGTTGGCGGCGTTCGGGATCCGGCGGGCCGAAGCACCCGACGAATGGCCCGTGCTCTCCGTCCCGTACCTCCTGCGTTTGGGTGAGGTCGGCGACGGCGTCGAATATGTGGGCGGCTATCCGGCGGGCATCTACTGGCTGTCTGATCGGCTGGCGTGCATTCACGGCCATAAGGTCCGGTCAAACGGCAGCACAGCGGCGGCGGTGCTGGACGATGAAACGGTGAGCCTGCTGTTCGGACACGTGCACCGTATCGAAATGTCGTACCGGACGCGTCGCGTGCGGGCCGGGGCTCGCACGTCGTTGGCGGCGTCGCCGGGCTGTTTGTGCCGCCTGGACGGCGTAGTGCCGTCAGTGAAAGGCAGCACCGACCCGATGGGCAGACCCGTGCCTGCTGTCGAGAACTGGCAGCATGGTTGTGCCGTCGTCACATACCAAGAAGGCGACGGGCCGTTCCACCTTGAGTTAGTGCCTATTCATGACGGCGAAGTCATGTTCCGAGGGGAGGCGCTGTGAGCGATGAGCCTGCAGCGGACGGATTCGATGAACTGGTCGAGATGGCGGGCGTGGACGTGCGGACGGTCACCATCATCTGGACGAGCGACGACGACGATGACGTACCCGAGATCGAATGGTCGGGCTGTTCGTCGTATGAAGCCGAGGGGCTGTGCCAAGCGGCGGGCCGGTGGTTTGCGCGCGTGAACTACATTCCCGACGATGACGACGACGACGATGACGAGGACTAGATGTCGCAGGGCAGGCAGCAGGCGATCGAGCGCGAAGCGCGCCGCTTGCGGGATGAGTTACAGGTTGGGCGCAGGGCGTTGCTTGCGACGAGCGACGAGCCGTTCCGGCGCGACGTGCTAGTGCGTCTTGAGCAACTGTTGGCGGGCGATGAGTTGCCGCGGTTTGAGAATCCGGACGACTGATGACGGTGAACCTGATGTCGTTGCGGCTGATCGCGTTGCATGGCTGCACGCTGGTCGAACGTGACGTGGTGCAGATCGGCCCGTTCGGCTACCGGGTCATCGGCTGGGATTACGTGAACCGGGCGCTCAAGCTGGAGCCTGCGCCCGATTATGACAAGGAACCTGCGCCGCCTTTGGATTGATGCCATTGCACGTCGGCGTTGTCGGCGTACACGGCGGGCAGCTGCGCGAAGCGGGCCTGGAGTGCAGGGTCGCCAACAACGCCGTGAATGATCGGCCAGCGGGCTGTCATGTGCGTCTGCAAGACGGCGGCGACTTGTTGCCAGCGGGCCGGGTCGGCGGGTGCGAGCGCCCACAGAATGCGGCATACGCCGTCTCTGCTGGAGCGGGCGATGATGAGGCCCTCGACGGCAGGCGGGCGGTAGGGCGGCTCGTAAGCGACGAGGACGTGCCGGTTGGTGCGGTCGGCTCGCATGTACCCGCGGATGACTTCCTGCGGCGGGTGATCGTTGAACGGCGAGCAAGGCGCTGACTCTTGCGCGAGGCGACGCGCGGTGACCATGAACGTGGCAGCGTCCCGATGGCTGCCTGTCAGTTCGCGCACTTGGAGAGCCATGCGAGAACGATAGCCCCGGCTAGGCTTACCGCCACGTTCCTCACCGATATGAAAGGCACGCCAGCATGAGCGCGAGCGATTACTTGGAGAACAAGCTGCTGGACTTGGTGTTCAACGCCACCGCCTACTCGGGTCAGTCCACCGTGTATGTGAAACTGCACAAGGACGCGTCGACCAATGAGACAGGCACGACGAACGCAGCGGCGAACACGACGCGTGCGGCGGTGACGTTCGGCGCGTCGTCGTCGGGCACGGTCACGTCCGACTCGGATGCGACGTGGACGAACGTGAGCACGACTGAGGTGTACTACGCGATCAGCCTGTGGGACGCGCAGACGAACGGCACGGGCAACTGCCTGTGGACGGGTGACCTCACGCAGAGCAAGTCGGTCACTGCGGGCGACACGTTCACCATCCCGAGCGGCTCATTGACCGTAAGCCTCGACTAGCGACGGTGCGCTGTGCCGCAGCAGTACGTCGTCACGACCGCGACCGCTGCCGACGTTGACGCGCTTATCGCTGATTACGAGACGTTCATTGCCACTGAGCAGGTGATCGCCTGCGTAATGGACGGCCAACTGCGCCTGCCGTCTCCGGCGAAAGTCCGCTATTACGTCGACGACCCTGACGGCTACGGCCACTTCGCAATCGTCGCACGGGACACGAGCGGGCTTCTAGCGTCGGTGGCTCTCTGCCAACCGCAGGGCAACGACGCGGTCCACTTGTCGTATTGGGTGCTGATCGACTCTGCCGCAGACTTCAACGCCATCGCTTTGGCTGGCGCTGAACATTTAGCAAGCCTCGGTTTCGGTGCGCTCTCGGGTGTTGCGGGTGGCGAGATGGCGCAACGCGTGGAACGCGTGCCGATCGTTGAACAACTCGGTCCAGACGTTCTCGGCGCAGACCTGTTGGGGCTATGACAACCGAGACTCCGCAACTCAATGAAGTTGATCTCGGCCTTGCCGAGGTTGACGTTGACGGCAACGGCGTCACCTACGCGAAAGTCACGTCGCCGTCGTACGGCGGCGGCAGCCTAACGTGGGTCAGCGGAGGTTCCGCAGGTGCGGTGAGCGGCCTGGCGCACGTCAAGACCTCCTCTGGGTCTGTTCTTTCCAAGAACAACGAAGTGCATGTCGTGATGTCGGCGCCGACCGGCACCAACGCGCGGGGTGGCCCGATCCTTCGTGGCGCGAATCCGACCGGCACGAAGTGGTCTGGCTACTACGTTCGCGAAACAACCGCCGGGAATGCGACATCGTGGGAGATCGTCCGGTGGGACGGCACCAGCGTGACTGCGACGCTAGCGACGCTCAGTCCAGCCGGAGTGACCGGCTACCCGGTTGCAATCAAGTTCGCAGCGATTGGCGACCTGCTCATGCTCAAGGTGTGGGCGTCTGGCGCATCCGAGCCGGATTGGGGAAGCACGACGAACGTCGTGACCGTCACCGACACGACGTACACCGGCGCCGAGGCGGGCATGGCCGCATGGGGCTTGACCGCCTCAGGCAACAAAGTTGAGTGGTCGAGCCTCAAGCTGCGCCCGACTTCGCAGATCGCGTTCACGAACGTCGCGAGCGTCGCTGACACGGCGTCTAATACGAACAGTTACAGCCTGTCAAATGTCGAGTTCGTCAAGAACACGCCGCACATCATCTTCGTCTACAACCAGGCGGGCGCAACGGCGAACGCTCCGACCGTCACCGTGCCATCCGGCGTGACGTTGTCATCAGCCAAGACAAGTTCAGCGTTCTCCGGCACGAACCTGCGGCGCTATGCGCTCTACACGGCGCAAGCCGACGGCACCACACGCACGGGAACAGTCACGGCGTCGTTCAGCACGCAGAATCAGACCGGTTGCAGCATCGCCGTGATCCGCGTCTGGAATGGTGACCCGTCCTCATCGAACGGCAGCGCGATTCTCGGCACGGGCAGCGCCTACGACGTAGACGACCCGAACACTACGGGTACGAGCATTTCTTCTTCGTTGACGTTCGTGAACCCGGTCGGCACTTCCGGCACGTTCTTCGTCGCTGCGACCGCCGTCAACGCGATCATTTCGCTTCAGAACGGCACCAGCATCGCGAGCGGCAACTACGCGAACCCGGCAACGGCATATAACTTCGGAGTCTCGGTCGGGAATGCGACAGCGCCGAGCGGATCGTGGACCGGCACAACGCCTGACCGGATCAGCATCGGCGGCGAGGTCGCTCTTTCCGACTGGTACAAGTCGGAGTGGCAATCCAAGACGGGCGCGGCGACCTTGTCGGCAACCGGCTCGCAAACAGCCGCGGGCGTTCGCAAGCGTCTCGGTGCAGCCGCCTTGACGGCAACTGGTTCGCAGACAGCGGCGGGCACGGTCACGACAGGCAGTCAGACCGTCACCGGCGCCGCTGCGCTAACTGCCGCCGGATCGCAGACGGCAGCGGGCACGGTCACGCGTCTCGGTGCGGCTGCCTTGACGGCGGCAGGTACGCAGACAGCGGCAGGCGTCAGAACGACTGCGGGTGCGGCAGCACTAACGGCTACCGGCACGGCAGCTGCGGCAGGCGTGTGCACAAGGCAGGCTGCGGCCACCCTGTCGGCGACCGGTGCGTCAACCGTCGTTGGTGTGCGGACTTGTTTCGGTGCGGCGTCGCTCGCCGGTGCAGCGACACTGACCGGCGCAGGCGCGCGCACCGGCATCGGTGCGGCAGCCCTGGCGGGCACAGGAACGCAAACCGCGACGGGGGTACGGACTTGTTTCGGTGCGGCCAGCCTGTCGGCAGCCGGGACGTTGTCGGCCTCGGGCACGGTCACAACAGGCGCACAGACAGTCACGGGTGCAGCAGTCCTAACGGCCGTAAGCACGCAGACTGTTGCTGGTGTCCGAACGCGTTTCGCTGCGGCCGCGTTGTCAGCGACGAGTGCGGCGACAGCAGCGGGCACGCGAACGATCACGGGTGCAGCGACGCTGTCGGCTGCGGGTTCGTTGTCGGCTACTGGCGGGCGTTTGTTTGTGGGTGCTGCGACGCTTGTATCTGCCGGGTCGCTATCGGCGGCGGGCGTTCGCGCCCGACTTGGTGGTGCTGCGCTGTCGTCTTCGACAGGATTGCAGGCGGCTGGGACACGCAGCGCGCTCGGTGCGGCGGCGTTGTCAGGCCAGGCTGCTCTGTCGGCGGTAGCGGTTCGTATTGCGTTCGCTGTCGGCTCCCTACAAGCGGCAGGGGTCCTCGACGCTACAGGTGTTCGCACGCGTCTGACGGCGGCGGCGTTGTTGGCTGTTGGGTCGTTGACCGCACAGGGGCGTGGCTACCCGCCGGAGGTAACGCGGCAGCGTGGTCCGTTGACGGCTACGTCAACAGGCCAGCGGGCGCGGACGGTGACGGTTGGTGCAGGTGGGTCGTCGGCACGAACGATCGGCGTGCGCTCGCCGGTCGTTAGCGTGGACGCTGACCGGGATGCAGTATCGGTTCCGTCGTCGCCGTCTGATGCGACGACCGTCTAGGCTTCATGGGCATGGCAGACATGGTGTGGAAGGTCGGCGACACAGGTCCGGTGTGGCGTCTGGACTTGGGCGACCAGCAGTCGCCGGGGTCTTGGACGTTGGACGGAGCGGACGTGACGCTGTACCTGTGGGATGCGGTGACGGGGAATACGGCGGGGAGTGCGGCGTGCAGTGTTCTCGCTGAGGACGATGCGGTCGTGCAGTTCGATCCGTTGGATGTGCCGTCGTTGACGTTGACGGCGCGCGACTTGTTCGCTGAGGTCGTTGTGACGTTTCCGTCGGGTCGTGTCGAGACGTTCCCCAACGACGCGCACCTGCTCGTGCGGGTGCACGACGACAGCGGCGGCGGGTAGGCCTGCCGCAACCGGGGAATGCCCTGGTAAGTGGGGTCGCTCGCTAAGGCCTCCAGAAGCCGTTCTAAGGCAGTCTGGCGGGTCGGGTGCCGCAATACGCCGCCCCACCTGCGGAAACGCCTTAGAACGGCCTGTGGAGCCTGTGGCGGGCAGGTGCCGCCATCCCTCCAGGGCAGGGTGCCGAACGGCCCGTTGCGGGCCTACAGGCTGGCGGCAAACACCTCGGGCAGCCGCCACCCCGAAGCAACCGACCGATTGCCGGTTGACTTCGTGTAGTAGACGCGCTGATGTTCGCAGCCGAACGCTCGCAACACATCACCGAGTCGTTGCGGTGAAACCTTCTCGCCGCGCGACAACCACAGCCATCGCTTGAGCGCAGGTCCGTAGATCATCACCGTGCCATCGGCATGTCGGAACGGTGCACCGGCCTCGGCGCTCTCGGCCTGGTCCGTAACGAGCGGCCGGTCCTGCAAGTAGTCGGACAGCCACGACCTCGCGAGGCCGGCGTCGGTCGCTTCGTCACCGACCTCGCACTCCTCGGCGGCACGCAACATCGCCTGCACCACTTGGTCCCACTCCTTCGCCTTGAAGCGTGGCATCAGGTTGCGGGTCGCAGCGGCCACCGCTGCACGCACCGTCTGCTGGTTCAGCAAGTCGGCAGTGGTACCGATCAGCACCTCGCCGTTCGGCTTCACCGGCGTAATGAGCTTCCAACGCACCGGGTCGCTCAGCAGCTTCTCGATGCGCACCACCTCCACGGTCAGGTAGGTGGAGATGTCTTGCAGCAGTTGCCGCCGTGCGTACTGCGCCTCGCGTGCCGTGTCGGCGGGCACAGTGCCGCCGCTGTTGGTGCCACCGTCAGCGCCCGTCGACACCTGCTCGGCCAACGTCACGCGCTCCACCCGTTCGATGTTCAGCTCCAACGCCTCAAAGGACCGCTCGCGGTTCGTCTCGTCCCGTGCCCGCGCAATCGTGCGGGCGTAGTAGTCGGGCCGTAGCTTCAGGTCGTCGCCATGCTTGCGCCGGTTGGCGATGATCAGGTCCACGATCTCCTGATCGGTCCACCCTGCACGCGACGCAATGGCAGCCAAGCTCATGTCGTAGCTGGACGGCGACTGGTCGGCCAGGTCGCGGCGTGTGCGGTTCCACGTCGCCTCAAACTGTTTGTGGTTGCTGCGCAGCGCGTCGAGCTTCACGGCATCGGGCGATGCGTTGGGGCGTAGCTCTAGCGTGCGACTGTCGATGTGGTAGGTGCGCCTGCCGGTCAGCAACGTCAACGCGCTCTCGTCGGCCAGCCATTCATCGAAGTCGGACGGCTGGTAACGCACCTTCGGCGCGCACTCCAAGATGCGTGCCTCAACCGGCTCGCCCTTGTGGTTGACCGTGCCGGGCACACGCATCACGCGGGTCAGGTCGTGTGTGGCGTCGATCACCCACCCGTTCTCCGCTGCACGCAATCGCATCGTTGCGCCCCAACGCAACGCGAGGCGTGCAGCCTCGTTGCGTTCGTCTGCGCTGTCGAACATCCACGGCTCGGCAAACAACCACCACGCCTGGAGGCCGTGGCCCGAGTGCACCAAGATGGTCGGCTCTGCGCCCGTGGACTTCACGACGTGCCGGGCGCTCGCTTCATCGGGCGGCAGGTTCGCCTTCCGGTGTGCAGCATCGTCGGCAATGTCAACGTCGGCCCATAGGCCCACGATGCCTGCAACCTCGTCGGCGGTGCCACGCACACGCGGCCCACGGTCACGCTCGGACAGTGCTACGCCGACGTACACATCGTGTGCCGTCAGCGGTGTGACTTGCTTCACGGCGTCGCTAGGGGTGCGACACCATCTGGAGACACGGTCGGGCAACGACCAAATCAGCAACCATGCTTCATCGGGCTTGCCGTCGAACGTCGTCTCCAAGAACAGTTGGACATCGTCTGCGTTCATTGGTTGGTGGTCTCCCGTCGTGTGCGGAACGGGCACGACGGCACTGCACTACTCCCCACTTCCCCTAGAGGAGTGCGTGCACGTCGTGCCCGTCCGCGGCCCTATGCCGAGATGGTGGCGTCGGCAGCGGTCATACGCACCGCGTCCAACGCCTTGGCGATGCCGTGCGAGTACTCGCGCACCGCACCGATCTCGGCCGGGTCCAACACGCGCACCACGCTCGGCTCGACCACCGAGTAGCTGATGCCCGCCTGGCTCGTCGCCGTGCCCAACGAGAAGCGGGTCACGACGTCCGAGAAGCGGCGGTTCTGCGACGCGAGCCGCAGGAAGTATTTCCGCATCGGCGCGATGCTGGTCGGCGGGCAGAACAGCACGACGGGGAGCAGGCTCTCCTCACGCACGATGAACAGCGCACGCGTCTGCTTGCACGCCTGCCCCCGTCCGTCGCGGCCCGACCCGTACTGCGACAGCGGGCAGGTGCCGCAGTCGCCGCCGGGGTCGCCGTCGCCGCGCACGCCGTCGATGCTGGAGCAGGCGGGCGGTGTGCCACCACCCGTCACGTCCAGCGACTCCGGCCAGTACGCACGCGGCTCACGCCAGTGCACGATGATGCCGTCGAACGTGCGAGCCACTTCCGGTTCGCCGTCGAGCGTCGGCAGCTCCCACGCCTTGCCGCCTCCCGCCGGGATGCGCACACGGTCGAGGTCGAACGCCGTGATGCCACCGGCACCGAGGTTGTCCTGCACTGCGTCGGCCAACACCATGTCCGATGCCTCGCCGACACGCGCAATCGCGTACGACGACTGGCCTGCGGGCACGATGTCGCCCTTGTCTTTGGCGGTTGCCATTGTTGGGTTTCCCTTCTTCGGTGTCCCCGCATCCACATGCGAGGGGTTGGGCAGTTTACAGAGTGCCTACGACTTGCGCACTCGTACCGAGAACACCTCGGCAATGTCGAGCACCGACTCCAGTTCGGGCGGCAACTCGGTGCCGAGCTTGTCCTGCTCGCGCACATACGCCGACACCTGATTGGTGTTGAACGTCTGCGTGACGAACTCGCCAAGCCCGACCGTTTCCAACGCACTGGTGACCGCTACCTTGTCGCCGTCCTTGGCGCGCGCCCACAGTTGCCGGTGCACGAACACGGTGCGCCCGTCGGCTGTCTTGACGTTGGCAATCCCGGCCTTCTCGAACGAGGCGCGCAGTTCCTGCTCCAGCTCGTCCCGTTCGGCCTTCATGGTCTTGAGTGCATCTTCCGTTTCGCCGATTGCATCGCACATCTCGATGAACCGGTCGATCATCTTTGTATCCACGCAGCACCTTTCGTTGGTTACGGGCGGTCAGCCGCCCACTTCGTCCACTGACTTTGCAGTCGCTGTTCGGTCACCCCCATTCCGGTTGCGATGCGTTGCAGCATCTTCCCGTTCGGCATCCGGCTGCCCGCTTCCAACACCTGCATCGTGGACACCGACACTTGCAGTACGGCAGCAGCGTCGTGCAGGCCGAGTTCGTTTCGGTGTCGCCACATGCGCAGCGGGTTCGTTTCCTTCCAGTCATCCAGTCGAGGCTTCAGCGCCTTCATGTCGGACCTTCCTTGTCGTTGTTGACTATGGTTCGTTGCGCCCGGTTTCCCTTCCTGGCACAAGACGGCGGGCAGCCTCTCCACCACCGGGCTGCCCGCCGTCGCATTACTCCGCACCGCAGATCATTGGGGTCGGATCACACGCACGGTCTTGCGCTGCGAGATCGGGCCGTCATCGGGACCGCGCCAGTGCGGTGCGATCCATGTGGGGCGTCGCAGCTTACGACCCTCACCGTATGCCTGATTGCGCCAGTGGCCGTCCACGATGAAGCGGACGTTCAGCTTGCGGCGCTCCTCATCCAAGGCCGAGTGTGCCGACGCACGGTGTGCACGCTTCACGTCCACGACGTGCACGTTGGAACGCACCGGCTGCCCCGACCGCTTCGCACGCCGCTGCTCCTTTGGCGTTGGCCGGTCCACCGTGGTGGTCGCCACGTTGCCCTGGTCGAGCAGCAGCATGAGTGCCGCCAGCCGCTTCCGGTCCTCCATCATCGACCGCAACGCATCGTCGGTCATGGTGTCGAAGTGGCGCACGTCGGCACGTTCACCGAGCGGCCAGTCGGCGCGCCCGAGCGGACCCCATATGTCGCCGTGCAACGTCACCAGCATCGTGTCCTTGCCTGCCGGGTCGGCCACCACGCGACCGCGCTCGGCGGTGAACAGTGCACCTGTCTCCGTGGCCGACTTCAGTTCGTCGGCGCTGAGGCCTAGGTCGCAGTCCATGCGGTTGTAGCTCCCGATGCCAACGGCGAGGCCGGTCGGTATCTTGATCGGCCCCCACGTGATTGCCGACACGGTGCCATCGTTGCTGCCGGTGCGCGCGTCGACGCCGGGCATCGGTGTCTCGAACACAACGAGGCCACGCTCGCGCGGCAACCATGTCATGTCCATAACGACGTCGTCGGGCAACGACTGCTCGGCGGCGTGCAGCAGGTCGCACATGTCTGCGCTCACCCACCACAGCGATGCCTGTTGCAACGTGTGGATCTCCCACACTGCGCTGTCGGCCTGTGCACCCTGCGACATGATGGCGAACAGGTACGGGCCACGGTCTGGCGACCACCCGGCCAACAGGTGGTCGCGCAGTGCAGCGATGTCGCGTGGCCGACGCACCGTTGGCGTCTTACGCATGAACTGCTTCCACGGGTGCGAGTCTCGCAACGGCTCGCTCTTGATGAGTGCCTCGGTGACTTCGTCAAGGCCTGCACGCAAGCTCTCCGAGGCAATCATGCTGACCTGCTCGCCACGTTGGTTCACAACGAAGTAGGGCAGGTCGTCGTAGGTGGGCTCGTCCATTACCGCCTCCCTGCACACTGCGTCGTTCGCTGCCCGCTCGTCGGGCAGTACGGCATCGCCGGATCTTCCAGGCCCATGACGTACATGAGCGCGAGCAATGCGATCACTAACGCCAGCATGACCGTCGCCTCTTTGCGGGTAATCATGTTCATCACCATCCCCTTTGCGCGTCGATTACGGCAGCGATGATGTCGAGGGCGTAGTCGCGTGTGGCGTCGTCCATCTTCATCAGCGCAAACCTGAGGCTGACTTCCTTGTACCCGTCGAGCGACAGCAGGATGTCGAGCAGTGCCTGCTCGCCGCTCGACAGGGACGGGTACACCGTGTCGATCTTCTCGTACCGCACGATGGGGAACGGCAGGCTGCTGTCGGCGCTGGCAGCACCGATCATCAGCGGCGTCCGCTTCTCCATGTTTGCGATGGCGGTGGTCACGATCTTGCGTGCCTTGTCATTCATTGCGTCTCCCTTGCGTCGTGCGCCTGCACTTCTTGCAGCCGCAGGTCTTGTGCTTCGTTGTGCCGCTCTGCGGCGATTGCCGAGAGCAACACCGCCTCGGCGCGCGCTTGCGCCTCGGCGCGTGTTAGCGAGCCGCCGAACCCGAGCGTCCGTTCGTGGGGCAGCCCGGTGTCGTCCTGTCCCCAATGGGCGGTCGTCTCCCACGTCCACACTTGCCGCTCGCCGTCGCTGTCGCCGTCGGGTTCTTGGATGACGATCCATCCGTTGTGTTCGCCGTCGGGTTGGAAGTTCTTCCACTCGCCGTGCTCGTTGCGTAGGTACTGGAACATCACGCCTTCTTTCGCGGTAGGAGCATGTCGTTGGTGATCGTGCCGCCCGCATCGCGTGCGACCTTGCACACCCACGCACGCATTTCGTGCGACACGTCGTGGTGCCATCCGTTGGGGTGCAGCGCCCCGAGGATGAACGCATTGCCGAGGATCGGCATGTAGCCGCCCCGGTTGTAGACGTACGGGGTCATCACATCGCTGGCGATGCTGTTGAACGTGCACTCCTCGCGGTACATGCCTTCTTCGTTGACGTACATGTGGCCCAACATCCAACCCATGCTGATCGGTTCGATGAGGCCACCCACGATGTCTTGCATGTCGGCAAGGCCGTCGATGTCGCGCAACGTGACTTGCTTGTCGGTGGTAATGATGATGCCTAACGGCATGAGTGTCTCCTTACTCTCGGACTAGCGGACGCGGCCAGACGTAGTCGAGCGTGTCGTCTTCGTCGGGCCAGAACTGTCGGTAGTGCTCGGGCATCTTTGCCAGCAGCCGCGACCGGTGCGACCGGTGCACTTCGGGGTCGCCTACCCATTCGGGTAAGACCCACGCCGTCGTGGGAATCAGCGGGTGCAGTTGCCGTAGATGCTCGGCACACTTTGTGTTGTCGTAGCCGCGTGCAACCCACTCGTCGCACATGACCGTGACGTAGTGGTGCAGGGCACCTTCGTTGCCTGCCCACATACGCATCGCCGCTTGTCGCTTCGGCCCGTTGGCAAGGCCGAGCAGCGTGCGCATGATTTGGATGCCTTCAACTCGTTGCTTGCCAAGTCGTTGTCGGTCCAACACGCGGGCGCAGGTAACGAAGTCGTCGGTTGGTACGAATGTCTGCATGTGCCTCCTAGTCTGCGAGGCCGAGTACGGACTCGACCACGTCCTTACGCGCCTGAAGCGCCTCGTACACCTTGCCGTCGATGCTGTCCTCGACTTGCAGGTGGTAGTAGGTCGTCGGCCTGGTCTGGCCGGGACGGTGCACCCGCTTCAACGACTGCTCGTAATCTCCGAGCGAGAAGCCGGTGCTGTAGTAGACCGCGTATCGCGCACGGGTCAGGTCGATGCCAACACCACCCGACTGGATCTGCACGCCGATCACGTCGATGTCGGGCGACATGGTGGCGTCCTCGGCGAGGCCGTCGCGTGCGTTGCCGCTCAACTCGCCGTACCTACGTCCGAGGTTGGTGCACACGGCCCGCACGTTGTCGAGGTCGTGTGTGAACCGGCAGAACACAACGACCGGTTCGTCCTCGGCAACGTCGGCCAGCAGGTCGGCTAGTAGATCGCGCTTCGCCGTGGAGATCACGTCGACCACTGCTTCGCCTGCACCGTCCTCGGCGGGCAGCAGTCCGCTCGTCACTTGTTGCAGACGCAGCAGCCGAACGAGTGCGTTAGCTGCCGTCACCGTGCCCGCATCGACCTCGGCAAACAGGTTGTCGGCCAAGTCGGTGTAGACCTTGCGGGCCTTCGGCTCCAGCTCGCAAGTGCGCACGATGTGCTGCACGGGCGGCAGGTCAAGCACATCGTCGGCCATCACACGGAAGCCGATGCGGTACATGCGCTCGGCCAGTTCGTCCTGCCGTTGGTAGCCAAGGACTTCGTGCCCGCCGTACCCGCCCATCACTGCGAAGCGTGCACGGAACGCTGCGAACGATGTGCCGAAGATGCCACGGTCCAAGAAGCGGAACTGCGCGTACACGTCGAGCGGGCTGTGCGGCATCGGCGTGCCGGTCAGTGCGAGGCGGGTCTTGGCAATGCGCCCGAGCTTCGCAGCGAACATGCTCGCCTTGCCGCCGGGTGCCTTGATGCGGTGCGACTCGTCCAGCACCACGCAGTCCCACTCGACCGAGAGCAGCAGGTCGGCAAGGTCGCCGCGCCATGCGGCCTCGTAGTTCACGACCACGACCAACGGCCCGGCGGTCTGCTCCAGTGCAGCCCTGATCTCGGCGGCACGCTTCGCGGTGCCACCCTTGCGTGGTGCAGCGACCACGGGCAGCTTGCCCGCGTGGCGTGCGAACTCTCGCGGCCACACGCCGACCACCGACTTCGGGCACACGACCAGTGTGCGTTGGTGGTCGCGGTTCACGATGAGGTCGACGGTCACCTTGCTCTTGCCGGTGCCCATGTCCATGAACAGCCCGGCGGCGTCGAGGTCTTTGGCGAACCAGTACGCCTGCCGTTGGTGCGTCCACGCGTCGGTGGCGCTGCACGGTACGGGCGGCAGGTCGTCGGTCTGCTTGTGCACCGCCGCTTCGGTGCGCACCGAGTGCTGGTCGAGCAGCGCCTCGGTACCGGCGTCGATGGTCGGGCGTTCGTTGGCGAGCAGGTCGCGGGCGCGTGCCGCCGACTCCGACGAGGCGGGCAGCTTCCAACACTTCTTGGTGCCGTCCCACCTCCGACCGGGGATTGCCTTGATGGCGTCCTTGTATTTGAACGGCGACCGCACTTCGATCCAGTCGCCGTCCAAGGTCAGCGACACTGCAACCGGCGGCGGTGCTGCCGGTGCGTCTGCTTCGTGGTGCATTGCGTTCCCCTCTCGCTGCGGCTCTTCGATGACCGGCAAGTCTGCAACATCGACCTCGGCGTCGTCGCCGTCGCGTACGAAGATCCGCGAGATGGGCAACCATCCACGCCACACCACCGACTCGACATGCTTGCGGTACTCGTCGATTAGTGCCGGGTCGGGGTTGCGGGGAATGCCAAGCTCGTCGGAGCAGTACGGGCCGTAACCGACGATGCGGCTGACCGGGTTGGTGATCTCGCGGCTGCAACGGTGGCAGTAGTCGCTCGGCGTGGTCGATGCGTGCCCAACGAAGAACACCTGCCGTGCGCGGCGGTGCACGATGTGGCCCTCCATCTTGCAGGAGGCGAGGCCTTCGTTGCGCCGCAACCATTGCGGCAGGTGCACGACGACGTGCGGCAGGGCGTCGATCTCTTGGGTTGCGATGTCCATTGTGTCTCCCTGGTTGGTTCAAGCGTCTTGGCGTTCGCGCAACAGCCGCCGCGAGATGCGGACGATGTTGCGGCAGTGGTTGGCGTCTTCGGGTATCGGCCACGGCAGGCCAGTCAGTGCAGCGACCCGCTTGGCGAAGTCGAGCATCTCGGGGTCGAACATGTCGACGGGTACGCCTTGGTGCATGAGCGCGGCGACGTTGCCGTAGAACGCGATCATGCCGTCGATGAGTTGGTAGGTTTCCAGCTTCATGCCGCCTCTTGGTGTGGGTGGTCGCACGGTAGGGACGCCATGCGACGCCCCTACCGTGCGGATGTGTTGTCTCCCTTGCGTTGGGTGCCGCCCGACGCGCCGGGAGACACAGTGGCGCGCCGGGCGGCGACCGGTCAGCTGCGCTTCGCAGCAGCCTTCTTCTTGGCCGGTGCCTTCTTCGGCGTCGCCTTCTTCGCGGCGGTCGCCTTGCGCGGCGTCGCCTTCTTCGCAGCGACCTTCTTGGCCGGTGCCTTCTTCGCGGCGGTGGCCTTCGCAGCCGTCGCCTTCTTCGCCGGTGCAGCCGTCGCCTTCTTCGGCGTCACGCCCTTCACCAGCAGCTCGGCACGCATCCGTGCGATCTTGCCGCCGCTGCACGACCCGCCGCCTGCTCGCAGGTTGCGCACCATCGCAGCCGCCGACATCGTGCCGTCCTGCTGCAACTGGCTCGTTACGAACGAGCGGATGTCGTCCTCGGACATCTTCGACCGACCGCCGGCGGACTTGCTCGCCGTGGTCTTGCTGCTCTTGCTCTTGCCTGCCATCGGTGTCTCCCCTTCGGATCGGGCGGTGCGGTACTTCCGCAGCCGCTCTACCTTGGTCTGCTGCTCGCTCGCGACGGCCTTGGCGGTTTGCAACGCCCGAGCCTCCGCTAGCAGAGCAACAGCCTTGTCAACGGACGTTGCCTTCTTGGCTGCGTCCGCACTTGCTCCGGCGTCGGTGCACATCTTGCGCACCTCGGCCAGCTTCTTGGTCGTGCCCTTCATGTCGGCCATCGTTGCCCGCAGGGTGCGGATGGCTTCGACCTTGGCGTTGTTGCCGTAGTCGGACCATCGCTCGGCGTAGCGCACGACGCTTTCGTGCAGGCCGGGGTCGCGCTCTGCGGCCTCGTCGGGGCGCATCTGGCAGTACGCCGCCTGCCGTTCGCGCAGTACGCCTGCGGGCTTGTGGTCGGCGGCGGCGCAGTCGCACCGTTCGCCAGGGCACCGCAGGTGTTCCAACTCGCGGGTTGCTGCACGGGGTGCACCCGCGCAGTACCCGCAAATCCGCCACTCGCTTTCCGCTTTCCCCACTCGCTTCATTACATGCCTCCCGGGTTGGAGTCGGAGCGTCCTGCTACTCGTCTTCATCCGTAACGAACCACTCGGCGACGATGCGTGTCTCGCCGTTGATGCCGCCGCCTTCCATGCGAACGTGGCCTTCGCACAAGGCGAAGGCCACACGCTCACACATCTCTGCGACGCTCTCGTCCTGCGGACCTTCCATGTCGTCCAGCAGGACCCGCAATGTCCAGACGCGCATCACCGTTCCTCGCAGGTGGTCCAGTCGATGTCGATGTCGCCGTCGATCTCCTGCTCGACGGCGTTGCTGACCGCCGACTCCAGATCGTCGGTGTCGAACCGGGCACCCGTGGTGAACACGACCTCGACCCGGTACTCCTTGGCGGGCCACTCCAAGTCGAGCATGTCCAGGAACTCGCGCTTGCCGTCGTCGCAACCCTTCTCCCACTCGACGGTGGTGTCGATCACGCGCTGCTTGAACTCGTCCAGCTCGCGGCGGGCGGCGAACATGTCGTTCGCGTTGTGTGCTGCCGCCGCCACTCGGTTGGTGTAGGTCGGCATGCCCTTGTCCCGGCAGATGGCGTCGAGCAGCCCGCGGGTCTGCTCGGGGGTCAGGTCGTCCACCACGATCGTCGTGGCGTTGGTGCTGGCGTCGCGCAGCATGTCGAGCGCGAGCCGGTCGGGTCCGTCGGCCACGGCACCGCGCGAGATCTGCACTCGCAGGGTGCACGGCGTCGTGACGTTGGTGGTTGTTTCGTAGGTCATGGCTGTGTGTCTCCTTGTCGGTGCTACCGGGCGGTAGCGGGTAGTGCAGGTGGTGCTACCGGGTGGTAGCGGGCAGCAGCACCCGCAGGTCGGTCGCTAGGGCGTCCATAGGGCGTTCTGCCGCACTGCGGCGGTGCTGCCGCCACATTGCGGCGGTGGCACCTGGGAGAACGCCTTAGAACGGCCCGTAGAGCCGCTGCGGGTGCTGCACCCGCCGCTACCGGGCAGGCGTCAGGGCCAGGCTGTCCAGCACCGCGCTGTCCCAGCGGTGCACCTGCGACGGCACGCGCGTCGCAAGCACTCCGGCGTCGACCGCGCGAGCCAGACCGTCGAGGTGCGCGACCTCGTACACGACGCCGCCCACGACCTGCCGCACGTCGGTCATGCTGAGCGCACGGTTCGGCTCGACCACACACAGGCCGACGTGGAACGGGGCGTGCGTGCGCTGCACCCACGACCGCAGGCCGAGGTAGTCGTTGCGCATCACCGCGACCCGCTCGGTGGCGATGTCGTTCCAGATGACCTGCGCGTCGGTCCTGGCGTCGGTGATGGCACCGCAGTCCACGAACACGGGTGCGCCGAACGCTGTGAGCGTGCGCAGCCTGCCGTGGCGCTCGACCTCGTTGGTGCCGAGCGAGGCCAACGGCACGACGACCAGGCCGGGCTTGACCTCGACGCGCTCGCCCCACGGTGCAGCCGACTGCCCGAGGGCAGCGGCCACATCGCCGCAGCAGTCCACGATGTACACGCGACGTGGTGTGCCGAAGCTCTCCTCGTTGAGCCGCTTGTGGTGTGCGAGGGCGAGCAGGATGGTGGTGGTGGTGGTGCCGACGCCACCCTTGGCGCCGATCACCCCGACAATGTTGCTGTCCATTGGTGTCTCCCTTCAGGGCTGCCGAGTTGCAGCGGGCAGCAGCACCGGCCAGTCGGTCGGTGCTGCACCCTCCGTCACTCGAAGCTGGCGAGTGCCGCCTTCAGGAACCGCACAAGCGTGGACGCCTTGTTCTTGGCGGCGATGATGTTGGCGGCTGCGTCGGTGCCGTGCGCCTCGCGCACCATGTCCTGCACGATCAGGTCGCGTGCGGCGAGCAGCACCTCGTACTCCAGTTCCAGGCGCTCGATCTCGTAGCCGAGGTCGGTCCTGTTGGTGTACGCACGCACCACGGCGTAGGTGGCCTCGCGCTGCACGTTGCTGTTCGCCAGGTTCCAGATGGGGGCGAGGTGCTGGATGGCGTCGTGCACGACGACGTTGGGGATTGCACTCATCATTGCGTGTGTCTCCTTGTCCGTCCGTTCCCGTCGGGAACGGTGGGCGCAGCACCGACCATCGGGCCGATGCTGCACTCACCGTCACCGTGCGTTGAACAGGTCCCGCATCAACCCTTCGAACACCGGCAGGTGCACGGGCTTCGACGGTGCCTTGTGCGGCAGGGACTGCTGCCGCAGCTTGCGCAGCACTGCCGACAGCGACGCGTGCGGGTGGCCTACGCCACCGTGCCGCACCTTCACGTCGGCCATGCGGTGCCGCAACGCCTCGTACGCGTCGAGCGGTGCGCCGTCGAAGGTGGCGGTCGTGGCGGTGGTGGTGCACAGGTCTGCGCACTCCTCCCGCAACGCACGCACGTTCATGCCGGTCAGCTTCGTTACCTTGGTCTGCATTGCCGTCCTCCTCGTTGGTGTGGTCTGCGTCACGACCGGCCGTAGATGCACTGGGTGCGCTTGCGGGCCGAGTACGTGTCGTCCTCGTCGGCCGGGTTGATCTCCCAGCCGACATGCTGCGCCATCGCGACGCCGACGCGCACCGCCTCGCTGATCTTGCCAGCGCAGGTGGTGTGCACGACCTTCGTCTTGCCGAACGTGCTGAACGTCGCTGCGTCGATCGCAGCTTCGGCTGCTGCCTTGGCGACCGGGTTGTGGATCTCGATCAGGAACGCGCCGTGCCGCTTGGTGATCGTGACGGCCACGCCGAACGTGGTGTTGGGTGCAGTGGTCTGGTTCATGGGGTGTCTCCCGTGTCTCGTTGGAGTGCTGTCGGTTGGAAACAGCAGACGCAGCACCGACCGAAGCCGGTGCTGCACCTGCCGTCGCTTCCGTAGCGACTAGGCGTACACGACCGAGCCGTTGGCGTCGACGCGCACGGCGCAACCGCTGCGGTCGGCCACCATGATCGAGTCGCGGCCGCAGTGGTTGGTAACGGCAGCGCCGCTGATCTTCAGGTACGGGAAGCCCTTCGCCGTGAAGCCGATGACCTCGGCTTCGACGTCGGCCTCCACCATCCAGCGGCGCACCTCGCCGCCGTAGCCGCGCAGTCGAATCGGCTGGCCGACGGCGTCGGGCATGGCGGGCAGGGGAATGCGCCCCTCGGCTGCGATCTCTTCGAACGTGCTCATGTTGGTTGTTCTCCTTGTTCGGTTGGTGGCCGTTCAGTCGTTGCGGTCGTCGAGGTTTTCTGCCAGGAAGAAGGCAAGCTTCTCGGCCCGGTCGTACGCGGCGTCGATCATGTCGTAGGCGTCGGTGTCGGTGCACTTGTCGACGGCGTCGAGCGCCAGGCCGAGTGCGTAACGCTCCCGCTCTGCCTTGGCGTACTCGTGGGCAACGTCTTCGCGTGTGAAGTGCAGGTCGACGGCACGGTGTGCCTCCAGCACTTCCTTGTCGGTGGTTGCCTTGAGGGCGTAGTCGAGGCAGGCGTCGCGGGTTTCGTCGCTCAGGCCCGTGAAGTAGATGTCGTTGGTGCGCATTGGGTGTGTCTCCCTTGTGTTGGTGGGTGCTGTTGGTCTCAGGAACAGCGAACGCGACAACGGCGCAGGGTTGCGTCGTTGCCGCACTCTCCGTCACCGGACCTCGCTGCCGTTACCGGCAGGCTGAGGTACCACGTTGTTCGCACGTGGTCACACGGGAACGAACCCACGATGAGAAGCACTCCACCCCGTCAGGGTTGCGGTTCCGTTCGACACGTTGCATCAACGCCGCGCCTTGTCTGCCTTTCGGCTGCGCTACGGCATCGCTACAACAACGGTGTTCCGCTTTCGCCGCTCCGTAGGTTGCGGTGCAACCTGGGTCCTCGTAATGGGTAGTCGGTGCGGCTGCTCGGGGCTGCGTCTGTCGGCCACTTGCTCCAACGGCCCGCCGTGCGGCGGTTCGTGTCTAGTGCTTCAGGCTGCGTGCGGTTCGCTTCGTTGCGTCGGTTGTGGTCTTGGCTGCCTTTCGGCTGCGCCACCTTGCTCCGTCGCTCCACTTGCCGCAGCGCCAACGTGGTCGCTCACGCGCTTGTCGTGCTGCATCGTTGCGTCTATGTCCCAACCACCTGCCGGGGTTCGTTCCCTGCAACGGCCCGCTGCACTTTCACGCATTGCCCTGTCCCCTCCCGTGGTTGCACTGTGCGGTGCGTGCAGCATTGTCTGCCTCTCGGCTGCGCTGTTCGTCACGCCCGCTCTGCCTTGCGGCTGGTCGACCACGCTAGGAGCCTTTGTCCGGTCCTGCTCGGTGCGGCGGTGGTGGTTGGTGAGTGCCCTTCGGACCAGCATGGTCTGCCTCTCGGCTGCGCTGCGTCCGGTGCACTCGGTTGTCAATGTGCTGTCGGCGTGTCGGGCGCTGTGCCGACCGGGTGGGCGGGCCTTGTCTGCCTTGCGGCTGCGCCGTGCCTTCCCGTGCCTCGGGGCCTTGTCTGCCTTGCGGCTGCGCCCCGTTGGGGCACACCGTAGCCTCCCGCTGGCAACAACAACAACCACCCCGTCCTACCAGGCGAAACGCACCTCCATATAGGTAGGTGTCCCGGCAGGGCACCCGGCGGGCCTGCGGGCAGGCCTACGCGCCGCAGGTCGCGCAGGTGCAGGCGTCGTGCCGCAACCACATGACCTTCGGGTCACCGTGATCGCACACGACAAGCTCGCGCACCTCGGACGGCACACGACAAACATGACAGGGCTGCGGCGCGAACTTCATCGGCCACCACGGGCGCGTGTCGCTCACGACAACGCTGCTCGCTGCGCAGCAACGCGCGCACGACAATCTTGCAACAGACAACGCCAACGCCCGGTCCACGGTGCGACAGTCATTGCCGCACCGCAGACCGAACACGTCGGCGGGACCGCATCGGTCAACACGCACTCCAGTGCGAGCAGCCACGCCCACCGTTCCACAACTCGCGTGCCTTGGCATCCTGCACCGCCTCGGGTGCATCGCTCGCGTGTTGGTAGCCGCCGTATCCGTTCCATGTGCTGTCGAGGAACTGGTACTTGCCGCTCGCTGTCGAGTGGGGGTTCTTTGCGTTGGTGGTCATGTTGCTCTCCCGACGGCAGATGTAGTCGGGGATGGCGCACGCGTTCTGCGCCGGGGTCAGACCGCCGGCCGACCCGGTCTGCGCAGACCGCGATGTGCGTTGCGTGGTGGTGGTGCGTTGCCGCTGCCGTTCGGCCTCGGCGGCGAGGCGGGCCTGCTCGGCTCGTTGGTTGGCGGCGACCGCCTCGAACCATGCGGCTACTGCTGCGGGGTCCACGGTGGTCGTGGTTGTCTCGACGGTGGCGGGCACGGTCGGGGCAGCGGTGGACGGGGCGTCGGATCGTTGGGCGCTAGCGACATCGGCGCAGGCGGCGAGGACAAGGACGAAGGTGCACGCCAAGAGGCGGCGGGTACGGGACTGCACGTCATGGCTCTCCTGTTTGGCAATAAGGGCGCGACCCCGAGGGTCGTGCGGGCTGCCGCCAGACACGTTGTCGAACAGTCGCCCGCCCTGCACACGGTAGGGGAGCGGTACGACTGCGCGCAGTGGCCTCGGGTTCCCTATATGGAGCCTGGAGCTTCGTTGATTTGTAGCGGTGAACCGCAGAAAAGCTGTTACGCGTTCGTTGCCGCAGGTAGACGGCGACATCGGCGCGTAACGACTGTCCGAGGTTCGGCGCGGGCAAACTTCGTAGACACCACAACTCGGAAGTATCGTGTAACTTTCAGCGTTGGATTTCGGATAAACCGACTGGAGGTAACCAATGACAATGCGGGGACCGGGCGGCGACCACAACGACGTCGCCAGGCTGACCAGGCTCATCGACATTGCAGGGCATGTCCCACCCTTCGACAGACTTACCAGGGACCTCTACGGCGGCTGGTCGTACACGCTGGAGACGAACGTGTACCTACTCGCCCGTGCCGCTTGCCAGATCTCGCAAGCCACCGTCGCCAAACACCTCGGCGTCAGCATCGAGACGTACCGAGCATGGGAACGCGGCGAACGTGCACCACGCTACGACCACGCACTGCGCCCACTCCTGCGCAACTACCTGACCGAGCAACTGCACCAACAACTGGAACGCAGACAGCGCGGACAGCTAGACGCCTACCAACATGCGACACGCACCAGTCGGCGCGGCCGCCCGATTGCGAGCTGACCGTGAGCGACAACGAGTACCGAGTGTTTGGCCCACCGGGCACCGGCAAGACCACGTTCCTGTCAACACAGGTTCGCAAGTGGTCAGCCGAACGTGGCAGCGACCAGCTAATGCTCGCCAGCTTCACACGCACCGCCGCCGCCGAGATGGCAGGCCGCGACCTACCGCTACGCCGAGAGCAGATTGGCACCCTGCACTCGTTCGCCTACCGGTCGCTCGGCCTGCACCGTGGACAAGTGGCCGAGAGCCACATCGCAGACTTCAACGCCGAACACCCGGCCTACCGACTATCGGGCGGCAACAACGACCCCGAAGACGTCTCCATGTCGGTAGGCGGCAACGAAGGCGACCAGCTCATGATGCAGGCGCAAGCGTTACGCGGCCAGCAGACCGACGTTGCATGGTGGCCCGCTCGCGTGCGTTGGTTCCACGACGCATGGAACACATGGTGCAGCAGCAACGATCTCATCGACTTCACCGGCATGATCGAACTCGCACTGCAAGAAGTGCCCGCCGCACCCGGCAACCCGAGCATCGGCCTGTTCGATGAAGCACAGGACTTCACGCCACTGGAACTCGCACTCGTTCGCCATTGGGGCGAACGCATGGACACGGTGCTCATCGCAGGCGACGACGACCAGTGCATCTACGCCTTCAAGGGTGCCAGCCCCGACGTGTTCCTCGACCCGCCGCTCCCCGACAGCCAGAAGAAGGTGCTGTCGCAGAGCTACCGGGTGCCGCTCGCCGTGCACCGTGTCGCGCAGTCGTGGGTGGAGCAGCTACGCCGCCGGGAAGCCAAGGAGTACGCGCCACGCACCGAGAACGGCGAGCCGGTGCAGGGTTGCGTGCGCATCCTGTCGGCCGGTGCACACATGCCCGAGCCGCTAATCGACGACGTGTGTGCACAAGCCGAAGCAGGTCGTACCGTCATGATCCTTGCGACATGCGGGTACGTCCTCCAACCAATCGTGCGCAGGCTGCGCGAGCGGGCCGTACCGTTCCACAACCCGTACCGCACGAAGCGCGGCGACTGGAACCCGCTCGCACCTGGCACCGCACAACGCAAGATGCCCGTCGACCGTCTGCTCGCATACCTGCGCCCCGACACCGACACATGGGGCGACCAGGCACGCATGTGGACGTGGGGCGAGATGCAAGCGTGGCTCGACGCCCTTCGCTCCGACGGCCTGCTCAAGCGGGGAGCCAAGACCTGGCTGAAGGGACAGACCGCCAACGCCGTCGCCGACTACGCCGACGCCTGCGCCCGCCTCTGGGCCGACGAAACCAGCGACGCCGTGCACGGCCTAGAGCAAGGCGACCTCGACACGTTCCGGCAGTTACTCCTCGCCAAGCGTGCAGCGCCCTACGAGTTCCCGTTGGCAGTCGCACGCACGCACGGCCCGCAGACTTTGCGTAAGGCACCGTCCGTAGTCGTGGGCACCATCCACTCGGTGAAGGGTGGGCAGGCCGACGTTGTGTACGTCCTGCCCGACATGAGTGCGCAGGGCATGGCGCAATGGATGGACGAGTACGGGAGAGGCGAACGCGACAACGTCATCCGGCAGTTCTACGTCGGCATGACCCGTGCCCGCGAGGAGCTTGTCGTGTGCGAAGGGCGCATGAGGTCGGTGCCGCTAGACACGTGGGTCCGCACCAAGAGCGCCTAGTGTTCCAATGTCCTGAGGGAAGTGTCTCCCCCTCGGGGCATTCAGAGTGGCCCGGTCCTGATTGCGCCAGGACCGGGCCACTCGCCCGATAGGCTCCCCGACCGTGGTGAGCGCAACGCCAAAGGAGACGACCATCGCTAAGGCGATCGTGACGTTCCTGCGCAGCCTGCCCCGGTCGTGGGCGCGCAAGGTGCACGGCGGTCCTTACGGCAACGTCGGCGAACCCGACATCGACGCCTGCATCAACGGGCGCACCGTGAAGATCGAAGTCAAACGGCCCGGTGCCGAACGCACTGTCACCGCCAACCAACGCGTCGCCATCGAACGATGGGAACGAGCCGGTGCAGTTGCATTCGTTGCGACCAGCGTCGAAGAAGTCCAGCAACGTCTCGCCAGCGAAGGGATCCTGCCATGAGCGCCCACATCAACATCGTGAACAGCACCGCCGCCCTGGTCCCCGTGGACGACGTGAAAGTGCACCCCGACAACCCGCGGCGCGGCGACATCAAACAGATCGCACAGTCCATCGAAGCCAACGGCTTCTACGGTGCGCTCATCGTGCAGAAGTCCACCGGCCACGTCCTCGCAGGCAACCACCGACTGCAAGCTGCCATCGCGCTCGGCATGAAGAAGGTGCCGGTGCAGTACGTCGACGTGGACGACACCACCGCCGACCGCATCCTCCTCGCCGACAACCGCACCGCCGACCTGGCGAGCTACGACGACGCCGACCTGGCGCGCGTGCTGTCCGACCTTGCAATCGGCCAAACGCTCACCGGCACCGGCTGGACCAACGACGACCTGGACGACCTGCTCGCCATCCTCGAACGAGACACGCCGCCCGGCGCGCTCGACATGGAAGAGATCACCGAGGAGATGCGGCAGGCTGCCGGTCAGCCACGCCTCGTCATCGACACCACCACCGAGATGATCGAACGGTTCCGCAAGCTGGAAGGCGACACCGACCACGACAAGCTGGAGAGCATCATGCCCCCGGTCGAAGGTGAGGCCGGCGAATGACCAGCATGACAATCGACCTCCTGCTCTCGTACGCGTTCCACAAGGACCGCGACCTCAACGTCATCCGTGCCGCCATCGGCAACGACGGCCTGCTCCTTGTGGACTCCGGTGCGTTCACCGCACACCGCACCGGCATGAACATTTCGCTCGACGCCTACGCCGACTACCTAGAGCGGTGGCGTGGCGTGTACGACGCCGCCATGACCCTCGACGTCATTGGCGATGCGAAGGCGACATGGGCCAACACGCGCAAGCTGTGGGACCGCGGCTACGACGTCATCCCGGTGCACACCGGCAGGGCCAGCCTCGCAGACTTCGACGCAATGTGCGCCGAGACGGACTACATCGCACTCGGTGGCCTGGTCGGCATCCCCTCCAACGACAAGAAGCGTGCGTACATCGCCGGGCTGGTCGAACGCGCACGACGCAGAGGTGTTGCCACCCACGTCCTCGGCATGAGCAGCGGCGGCAGCGTTCGTGCCGCTGCACCCTGGTCGTGCGATGTGTCCACTGCCAGCCGGTCGCTCACGTTCGGGTCCGTGGTTCTCTACACCGAAGGGCGCGTCACCGCCGTGCAGATGAACGACTTCCCCACCCTGCGCCGCTACCGACAAGAACTGTCCGACCACGGCCTCAGCATCAAGGCCATCATCGAAGATCCGTTGTCGCACGACAACACCCTCAAGCGCATCACGGCAGGCCTCGCAGCCATGACAGCGTTCGGCTACGACCTACGCAAACGTGTCGTGGCCGAACCGCCCAAACGACTCGCAGGGCGCACACCGGGACCGCGCATCTGTAGCGCACTCACGACCCAGGAGACAGTGGAAATGGCAGTCGCGTTCGCCAACGACGGGCAGTTCGCTGCACCCGTCCCCCGAGTAGTTGCACGCCGACTGGAGCAGCCATGAACCACTTCCCGGTCCGCAACCGCTACGAACAGTTCACCATCGCCGTCGACCTCGACGGCTGCCTCGCACCGTTCGCTCAGGGCGAGAAGCTGGACTTCCCCAACTTCGAGCTCGTCGCCATGCTGCGCAGGCTCGCACACCGTTACAACGTCGTCGTGTTCTCGGCACGGCCCGCCGCACATCACCACATCGTGCGGCAATGGTTGGACGAATGGAACGTGCCCATCTCGCAGATCTGCCTCGGCAGTAAACCAGCCGCCGACGTGTTTGTAGACGACCGTGGCCTGCTCCCCCCGTTAGAAGTCCTTGAGGCCTACATCGAACGCCTCGCGCACGGCTGCGACCTTGAAGCACTGACGTTCGGTGCAGACCAAGGACCGTTCTCCGCGCAGATGGCCGCATGTTGGGAGAACCCCGACTACACGCCTGACCCTGCGCGCAGCGAACGGTTCCTTGTCGACGTGCCGTTGTCGGGTGGTATCGACAGCACCACCGCATGGCTCATGGCGCTTACCGCCGGGCTGCCCACTCATGCCACCTACGTCGACACCGGCGCGGGGTACAGCCAAGACGAGTGGGATGTGGTCAAGGCCATCACCGCCGACATCGGCACCGACGTCGACTACATCCATCGGCCCGTTCGGTTTCAGCAGTGGCAGCATGTCGACCGTGCCCGCAACGCTGTCATCGTCTACACGATTGCCGACAAGTACCAGGCGACAGACCAGTGGGGCGAGATCTGGTTTGGAAACATTGCCGAGTGGGCCGAGACGCCGATCTACGGTGGCGACAAGTCGCACCGTTGGCTGCTCACCATGCAACAGCTCCTGACCGTCGAAGGGTACGACGTGCGCCTCGCATCACCATTGGGCAGCATGACCAAGGCCGACGCGGTCGCATGGTGTGTACGCAACGGCTGGACCGACGTCATTGTGCGCACCCGGTCGTGCTACACGCCAGGCATGACTTCCTGCGGTCAATGCCGCTCATGCTTCCGGCGTTGGATCGCGTTGGAAGCCAACGACCTGAACGGCCACCCCGACGCGTGGCCGGGCACCACACTCAACTTCACTGCACAGGCACGCGACCTGCACGCACATGCCGTAGGCGAAGGCGTCGAATGGTCGCTGCGACGTGTGCGCCCTGCACTTCGGCTCACCGAACGGTGGCTCTAATGATCATCCTGCACGTCGGCCTACCCAAGACCGGCACGACCAGCATCCAACGTGCGCTCGACAGCAACCTTCCGCGCGCGACCTACACCGTGTTCACCAACCAACACACCGCCGCCGACGGCAACGGCTGCAACGATTGGGGATGGGAAGCGGCAGGACTGCAGATCGACGGTGCAACCCTGCAACGTGCGACCAGTCGCAGCGCATGGCACGCCATCGTCACCAACGCACGCGCCGCACGTCGCGACGGCAAGATCGTCGTCATCAGCCACGAATCGTTGTGCATGGCCGACCGCAAGGCGGTGCAGCACATCGCAGCCGAACTCCGGCCCGACATCGTCATCGTCACGGAAACCGGCCTATGGCGGCTTCTAAAGCGACGTCACCGGGAGCTTGGCAAGTTTGGCGCACACCGCCGATTCGCAGTGTGGGCGGCGACGCTGCTGCCACCCCGACTCGGGTGGCCCAACCCCGACGCCGTCGCCGTCCTGCCCCGTGTCGTCGCCCGGCGTTGGATGCGCACCGGCTGCATCGTTCGACGTGTCGACACCACCACCGACGCCATCACCAACTTCTGCAATGCCGCAGGACTTCCTGCCATGCCCGAACGGTACGACAACACCCGACAAGGACCAGCATGAGAATCAGCAAGCGCATCGAGTTCGACGCCGGGCATCGTGTCCCGCACCACACGTCGAAGTGTTCCAACCCGCACGGCCACCGTTACGTCGTCGAGGTTGAAGTCGAAGGCATCATCCAGCCCGCCGACGGACGCTCCGAGGGCGGCATGGTCATCGACTTCAGCGTCCTCAAGGACATCCTCACCCTGTACGTCCACGACGTGTACGACCACGGGTTCATCGTGTGGGCAGGCGACGACGCCATGCTCGACGCGCTCGACAACAGCCTCGGCTGGAAAGTAGTTGTCATCGACAGCGTGCCCACCGCCGAGAACCTCGTCGGCATCATTGCCGACGACATCGCACCGCACCTGCACCGCGAACACATGCGCCTGTCCCGCGTCACCGTCCTTGAGACACCAACCAGCCGAGCCGAGTGCACATGGTGAACGAACAACGCATCATCATCGCCGAAATGTTCGGCCCGACCTTCCAAGGCGAAGGTCCGACCGCCGGGACGTACAGCAGCTTCGTGCGCCTCGGACGCTGCAACCTCGACTGTTCATGGTGCGACACGCCCTACACGTGGGACTGGACACGCCACGACCCCACCAAAGAACTCACCGAGGTGCCCGTCAGCGCAGTCATCGACCACCTTCGACAGAAACCGCCCACCAACCTCATCATCACCGGCGGCGAACCACTCGTCCAACGTGCAGCGTGCATCGCACTCGTAGACCAGTGGGACGGCACCATCGAGATCGAAACGAACGGCACCATCCAACCGCCACGCGAACTACTCGACAGTCCACGCGTCCGCTTCAACGTGTCACCCAAACTGCTCAGCAGTGGCGTCGCCTACGAGAAGGCAATCAAACCCGAAGTGCTGCACCGCTACATCGACCACGCGCGCAGCCACTTCAAGTTCGTCATCCAACACCACGCCGACCTCACCGCACTCGACGACCTCATCCGCACCCTGCACCTGCCACGACAACGCACATGGATCATGCCCGAAGGTCGCAACATGCAAGACATCATCGACGGGTTGTGCTGGCTCGCGCCATACGCACTGGAACGACGCATCAACCTATCCAACCGGCTGCACGTTCAGCTCTGGGACGACAAGAGGGGCGTATGAAGCAACGCATCATCACATGGGAAGGGGTGCAGTACGCGGCCCGCACCATCGTTGACCAATGGGACACGCGCATCCGCAACGTGTACGGCGTCCCCCGAGGAGGCCTCATCCCCGCCGCACTCGTCGCCGCCTACGGCGGACACCGACTTGTCAGCACCCCCGAACTGCCCGACACGCTGATCGTTGACGACCTCATCGACAGTGGCACCACTCGCAAGCGGTACGCCGGGAAACCATTCGCCGCGCTCTACACCAAGGCGCACCCCGACGAGTGGTACGTGTTCCCGTGGGAAGCCGACACTGACGAACAACACGGCCCCACCGACGCCGTCATCCGCCTGCTCCAACACATCGGCGAAGACCCCACACGGGAAGGACTAACCGACACGCCCAAACGCGTCGTCAAAGCCCTCACCGAAATGACCAGCGGGTACAGCCACAACGCCGCCGACATTCTCTCCCGCACCTTCGACAACGACGGCTACACCGGCCTCATCGTCCTCGACACCATCGACTTCGTCAGCATGTGCGAACACCACATGCTGCCCTTCACCGGCACCGCCACCATCGGCTACATCCCCGGCAACAACCGCGTCGTCGGCCTCAGCAAACTCGCACGCCTCGTCGACATGTACGCTCGCCGGCTTCAAGTCCAAGAACGCATGACCGAACAGATCGCAGACGCACTAGAGCAACACCTGCAACCCGAAGGCGTCGGCGTCATCGTGCGGGCCACCCACTCCTGCATGACCTGCCGAGGCATCCGCAAACCACGCGGCGTCATGACCACCAGCGCCATGCGAGGCGCACTACTCGACAACGCTGCAACCCGCGCCGAGTTCACCGCACTCGCCAACTAGCAAGGAGACGCCATGCTGCTCGGCATCAAGGCACAAGGACACGACGGCAGCTTCGCCGTGATCGACGGCGACACCCTCATCCTTGCCGTCGAAGCCGAGAAGGTCGACAACCGCGAACGGTACGCGACCTACCCAGGACTCGACTGGACAGCACACCAACTTCGGCAACACCGCATCGACCCGGCAGACATCGACACCATCGTGTACGACGGATGGTGGAACGGCCCTGCAACCTACGACTACACCGACACCACCACGCACCGGCTCGCGCACACACTCTTCGACGGGCGACCCGTCCCGACCTACGCATACCCGCACGCCATCGGTCACGTCTACGGCACCTACATGACCCGACCGCCGCAATGGCACGGACCAACACACGTCCTCGTATGGGACGGCGGCATGTACGCCAACCTCTACCTCGTAGACGGCCCACACATCGAACGCAAGACCACCATCCTCCCCGTCACCGGCAGCATCTACCCAATCGTCGCATCGCACTGCGAGCCATACCGGCAAGCGTGGAAAGCCGTCGAACCACACATGCGAGGCACGCTGCCCTACGGCGAACCCAACTGGTCGCACTACAACCTCACCATCCCCGGCAAGGCGATGGCATACGCCGCACACGACGACCCCGACCCGCACATCGTCGACGCCTGGACCGACGCACTCAACAACGCCACCAACATCGACTCGCCCGTCGACGCCTACAACCTCGTCAACCAAGTCGCAGGCCAGTTCACCAACCTCGGCAACGGTGCAGCATGGATGAGCAGCTTCCAACATGCCATCGCCACCATCATCACCGAACGCCTCGCCCACATCACCGGACCGCTCTGCATGTCCGGCGGCAGCTTCCTCAACATCAAATGGAACAACGCCATCCGCACCCAACACCCCGACACATGGATCCCGCCCTTCCCCAACGACAGCGGCGGCGCAATCGGAGCAGCAGCCGCCCACCTCGCACACACCGCACCGCACCTCAACTGGAACGTCTACAGCGGACCACGCCTGCAACCCTCAAACGTCCCCGACGGATGGGCCACCATCGGCACCCTCACACCCAAACAACTCGGGGAACACATCGCACACACCGGCCAGCCGCACATCGTCCTGCACGGCAACGCCGAACTCGGACCACGCGCCCTCGGCCACCGCAGCATCCTCGCACCCGCCACCAACCCCGACATGCAAGCCACCCTCAACCACATCAAACGCCGAGAGTCCTACCGGCCAGTCGCACCCATCGCACTCGCCGACCACGCACCCACCTACTTCAACCCCGGCACCCCCGACCCCTACATGCTCTACGACCACCAAGTCAGGCCCGAACACCTCAACACCATCCCCGCCATCCGACACATCGACAACTCGGCACGCCTGCAAACCATCGACGCCACCCAATGTCCAACCACCACCGCCATCCTCGGCGGCTACGCACACGCCACCAACATCCCCGTCCTCTGCAACACCTCAGCCAACGGGCCAGGCATCGGCTTCTTCCCCGACGCCGCCAGCGCCATGCAATGGGGACGCACCGACTACGTGTGGGCCGACGGAACCCTGTACGCCTCTACCATCAAATGACATGGCACGACCACAGAAACTGACGCCCGACACACACGCCAAGATCGTCGCCTTCATCAAGACCGGCGTCACCAACGAAGTCGCAGCCAACGCCGCAGGCATCAGCGACACCACCTTCTACCGATGGATGCAAGAAGGCACCGACGCCGAACCCGACGACCCCCGACGCCAGTTTCGGGAGTCCGTCATGCGCGCGCGAGCCGAACGGGAGTCGTACCTTGCCGGGCTGATCGTGCAGGCTGCACCCAACGACTGGAAGGCGGCGGCGTGGCTGCTCGAACGTGGCCTCCCCGACCGTTGGGGAAGGCAGACCCGCACCGAAATGGTCGGCAACGGTGGCGGTCCCATCGAGCTACGAGCCGTGCCCGCACAACCCGTCGACGTGCGAGCAATGGAACAGCAACGCGCCATCATGGTCAGAGCCGGGCTGCTCGACGCGGCAGTGGCCGACGAGCTACCCGCCTACGAACCGCCCGACCCGAACAGCAACGGAAACGGCAATGGACACCACGACACCTAGACACGGACGCAGCCGGTACACAAACCACGGGTGCAGGTGCGACGTGTGCAAGCAGAGCGCCAACCTGTATCACCAGGCGTACAAGGCAGGCCGACGCAAAGTCGTGTGGGCCACCCGACACGAAGCCAACGAAGCCCGCGCCCACATCGACTACCTGACCAGCCACGGGATGCCTTGCTCCACCATCGCAGCGCACACCGACATCAGCTGCGCCACCCTGTCACGCATCCGCAACGGCAAGACCACACGCATCACGCGCACCGTTGCTCATCGCATACTTGGCGTGGGACTTCACCTTCTCCAAACCGCATGAACGCTGCGACGTTCGGAAGTCCGTGTATGGCATCGCCCGGTGTCGCACGCCTCACGCCATACGTTGCGCACGACCCGACGCCTGCACAGCGTGTGTTCCTACAGCTGCGATGCCGCGAGGCGCTGTTCGGTGGTGCAGCAGGAGGCGGCAAGAGCGACGGGCTGCTCATGGCCGCATTGCAGTTCGCCGACGTGCCCGGCTACGCCGCTCTGCTCTTGCGGCGCAGCTTCGCAGACCTTGCGTTGCCTGGCGCGCTCCTCGACCGTGCACGGGAATGGCTCGGCCCCACCGACGCGCGCTACTCGCCCAACGAACACACCTGGCACTTCCCGTCCGGTGCATCACTTACCTTCGGGTACTTGGAGTCGGCACGCGATCACCTGCGCTACCAGTCGGCCGAGTTCCAGTTCGTGGCGTTCGATGAAGTCACACAGTTCCCCGAGCATCAATACCGGTTCCTGTTCTCGCGTGTGCGCCGCCCAAGTCATGCCGATGGTGCAGCCGACGACGGCGTGACCCTTGCCGACGTGCCGTTGCGTATGCGAGCAGCGAGCAACCCTGGCGGTCCCGGTCATGAGTGGGTGTACCGCCGGTTCGTCAACCAAGACACACGCAACCCCGGCACGATCTTCATCCCGTCGCTCCTTGAGGACAACCCGTACCTAGACGCCGACGAGTACGAGCAGGCGCTGCAACTCCTCGACCCCGTCAACTACGAACGGCTGCGCCGTGGCGACTGGTCCGTCAAGGAAGGGGCCACCGTCTTCGACACCGATGCGGTGCAGTTCGTTGACGGCCCGTGGCCTTCCGACGACCGCCGCTACCGGCGCGTGCGCTATTGGGACCTTGCGTCCACGCAAGTCAAGGACGGCTACGACCCCGACGAGACAGTCGGGGTGCTGCTCGCCATCGACCTCGACACTGGCCTGGAGCGCATCGAACACATGGTCGCCATCCGTGCCGAGCCGCACGTCGTGGAGGCCACCCTGCAACGCACCGCCGACCGAGATGGCAGGGCCGTCAGCATCTTCATCGAAGAGGAGCCGGGTGCCAGCGGCAAGAGCCTCATCAGCCACTACCGACGCAACGTCCTGCGCGGCTACCACGTCACGGGCGACAGGCCCACCGGAGCCAAGGAGAACAGGATCCGCATGCTCGCCCCGACCATCAACAACGGTCACCTGTCGGTGGTCCGAGGGGCATGGTTGCAAGGCCTCCTCGACCAGATGGACGCGTTCCCACACGTCGAGCACGACGACCGCATCGACGCCCTCGCTGGCGCTCACTCGACAATCACTGCACCGACCTCTCGGGTCCTTGTCTAAGCTGAACGGTCGGCCTCGTCTAGCCTGGCAACGATGAACCCGCGCGAACAGGCCACGATGGCCACCATGCTCTTGTCGGGGGTGTGCGTCACGATAGGTGCAGGCCTCGCCGTCAACCCGGCAGTTGGCATCATGGTGTTAGGCGTCTTCCTGTTCTTGGTGGCGATGCTGCTCGGCTTCGACAGCGAGGACGGGAGTGGCGCATGAAGTTCCTGCCTTCCTTCGGTGACCGCACCGAACGCAAGACCGCCGAGATCGAACGGGCGTCAGGCCTCAACAAACAGAAGTTCGGGCGCGCGTACACGCCAGCCTCGACCATCACCGATGTCGAGAAGGCGGTACGGGAATCGTATGACCGCACGACGTGGGTGTTCCGTTGTGTGCAAGCCATCGCAACGAACCAGGCGCGGCTACCGCTTATCGTGCGGCAGGACGACCCAATGCGTGGCGCACTCATTGAGAACCACCCGCTGCTTCCGCTGCTCAACTACCGACCGAACATGCTGGAGTCTGCTGCACAGTTCCGTGCACGGCTGTCGGCACAGTTGCTCCTGTCGCCTCGCGGTGCGTTCATCGAGATGGTGCCCGACCGTGCAGGCAACGTCATGGCAATGCACCTCTTGCCGCCGCACAAGACCAGCGCCATCCCCGACCCCGACACGTTCGTGGCCTACTACGAAGTCATTGTCGGGCAGACGAAGATGCGCGTCGAGCCCGAGAACGTCTTGTGGTTGCGCAACCCGCACCCGCTCGACCCGTACCGCAGCATGACGCCCATCGAAGCGGCCGGTATCGCCATCGACACCGACTACCTTGCGCGTCTCTACAACGCCACCTTTCTGAAGAACGACGGCAGGCCCGGCGGGCTAATCAGCATCAAAGGCAACCTGCTCCCCGACGACGCCGATGAACTGAAGTCGTACTTCACGGGCGGTGCAGGCAAGGCCGGAGAGTGGCGTGTAATCGAAGCCGAAGGGCTGGACATTGCCGACATGGCAACAACGCCACGCGATGCGCAATACGTCGAGATGCGCAGCCTTACCAAGGAAGAAATCCTGCTCGCGTTCGGTGCCACCGAGACAGTCCTTGGCAACGCATCGGGCCAGACGTTCGCTAACGCCGACGCCGAACGTGAAGTGTTCTGGCAAGAGACAATGCTCGGCCACCTTGACCTTGTGGCCTCGGCGTTCGACCAGGCCGACGGCGACCCGACCACGTTCGTTGCGTTCGACTTGGCCGGTGTCGAAGCGTTGCAGCGTGCAGAGCAAACACGCCGCGAGGAACTGCGCATGGAGTTCGCCGCCGGGCTAATCACCGCCGACGAGTACCGCGAGGCAACGGGCCGTGAACCGTTCGGCGAGGCGGGCACCACGTCGCTGTTCATTGGGTCCAGTGTGCTGCCGTATGCGGGCGGCATGGCAGGCGCGGTCGCACCGTCGAACAGCGAGGCGCAGAGTACGTCGGGTACGCAGAGCGCCACCGACGCATCGACGCCAGAGTTGCAGGCCGCGAGCGCAACACCTGCCGACGTCAAGGAGGTCGCCGCCATTGAGGGCGGCAGGTTTCCCGACGAGGCCAAGGCCGACCCGCCACCGCCACTAATCCCCGCTGCTGCCGCACGTCGGACAGGGCTGACACGCACCGAGCGGCGTTACCTTGCCGACCTGTACCTAGACCGGCAGGAGAAGATTGTGGTCACCGAGCTGCGCCGCTTCTTCGACCGGCAGGCGTCGGTCACGCTTGCACGCCTCGGCGGTCCAAAGGTCCGCAAGGGAACATGGCTCGACCGCTACGAGCCGACCGCGAAAGAGGTGGACGTGCGCCGCTTGTTTGACCCGTTCAAGTGGAACCGCGAACTGCGCGACATCATGATGCCCGTGTTGGAAGACGTGTATCGCGAAGCCGGTCAGGGCATGTTCGACACGTTCAACCCGGCACGGCCCGGCGTACCTGCGCCGATCTTCAACGTACAGACGCCGAACGTACGTGCAGCCTTGGAGCGACGTTTAGCGCGGCTTGACGGCGTGAACGGCGCGACGCTGGACAGGCTTACTCGTACGCTCGATCAAGGGCAGCAAGCAGGCGAAGGGTTCAACGACCTTGCCGCCCGGGTACAGCAAGTGTTCGATGATGCATCCCGTACCCGAGCCATGACGATTGCTCGCACGGAGGTCGCAGGGTCCGTCAACGAGGGGCAGCTGATCGCCGCCCGCGACGGCGGCGTGGTCAAAGGCAAGGAGTGGAACGCCTCGGGCGACGACCGAGTGCGCCCGTCACATGAAGACATGGACGGCGTCATCATTCCTATAGACGACTTGTTTGACGTAGATGGCACGATGATGGACGGGCCGGGCGACCCAGCGGGCGGCGACGAGTCTGTCAACTGTCGCTGTGTCCTCAACTTCGTGGTGGACCTCGACAACCCGGACACGTTCCTCGGTGACCTCCTCGGCTCGTAACGTCTGCTCGGCTAGCCTCTATACACGATCAGACCGCCCACAAGCGAGGCGCACATGACTGCCATCACTCCCGTCAGCCGTTCGGTTTCGGTGCCGACCCCGCTGGACACGAAGGTCATCGACAAGGCGCAGGGCGTCGTGCAGGCGCTCGTTAGCGTGTCGGGCAACGAGGACAAGGACGGCGACGTTGTCGTGCCGGGCGCAACGTCGCTTGGCCTCGCCCGCGTCACGCCTAAAGGCGTGTGGTCGCACGATTGGGACACGCCGGTCGCCAAGACGCTAAACGTCACTGAGGTGTACCCCGGCGACAAGAGCCTGCCG
>Ga0208147_1000075_pt1 | contig 36367 bp, 49 predicted proteins | sample DEB3_08_DNA_FD_184520 | JGI IMG/M metagenome (GOLD analysis project Ga0208147, IMG submission 184520) | Aqueous microbial communities from the Delaware River and Bay under freshwater to marine salinity gradient to study organic matter... | ecosystem: Environmental > Aquatic > Marine > Coastal ... | reverse complement strand
CCAAACTTTCACGTCTGCATCACGCCCCTGGTGTTGAGTATTTCGGAACACGTTGAGGCCCTGGCATCGGCCATCGAGGCCCTGCCCACCAAGCCCACGCTGATCTACATCGACACCCTGTCTCAAACCTTCGAGGGCGACGAGAACAGTGCCACCGACATCAGCGCCTACTTGCGCCTGATCAACGCCAGCATTCGCGCCAAGTTCAACTGCAGCGTGATCGTGATCCACCACTCTGGCCACAACGCCACCGAGCGCCCGCGTGGCTCATCGGCCATCACCGCCAACGTCGATTTCATGGTCGGGATCTACAAGCCCGAGGGCACCAGCATGATGGCCCGACTGGACGTGATCAAGCAAAAGGACGGAGACAAGCTCACGCATCAGGCGTTCAAGCTCAACCGCGTCGTGCTCGGCCAGGACGAGGACGGCGAGGAGCTCACCAGCCTGTCCGCGGACTTCAGCGACATCGCCGGCCAGGTCCTGGCCACTGCAGCTCAAAAGCTCAACGCCCATGAGCAGGTGCTGATGAGCCTAATCACCCAGGCCAACGGCAACATCATGGACAAGGACCTGCGCCACGCGTTTTACAACTACCTCGGCCAGGAGGCCGTCAAAGGTGGCAAACAATACGTCCAGGACACAGCCAAGCGCGCCTACGCCAGGGCGTTCGGCAGCATTTCAAACAAGGGCCTGGCCAAGTGCCACGCCGACGGTGTCGTCCGCACCACAACACCGGAGCCATCAGATGAATGAAGTCATTAACTCAGTCCCATGCAACGGGTGCAAGCGGTGCTGCATGGGCGACGCCGTGCGCATCCTGCCCCATGAGGATGCAACCAAATGGAAAACAGAGCCGCACCCAATGGTCAAAGGCGCACGCATGCTGGCGCACAACGCAGCTGGCGGCTGCTACTACCTGTGCGACACCGGGTGCACGATTCAAAACGACAAGCCGCAGATGTGCGGCGAGATGGACTGCCGCAACATCGCCCAGGCCATGACGTACACCCAAGCGCGCAAGTGGAACGTGGTGCATGTGTGGCAACGCGGCAAGGATTTACTAAGGACTGCAGCATGAACAACGACCTCGAGGCCAAGATCGCCCTGCTTGAAGAACACATCGACAAGCTCAACAAACACTCAGCCAACCTGTATGAGCAGGGCTGGAACGCCGGCTTGGAGATGGCCGCGTTCAAGCTGATCCACGACTTTGAACACGCGTTCGGCAAGGACACGCTCGCCAGCATCGCCGTGTGGCTCAAGGGGCTCAAGAAATGAACCCGGGCCGACTCATCAGGCTGGTGCCAACCGGCGAGCTCTCACACGGCATCGAGGTGGTCGAGCCCGTTGAGGTGCTGCCGCTCAGTGACGACCAGATCGAGGCCATCTGGGAAGCAGACACCACCAGCTCAGACGATTGCAAGAGCCTGTACTACGCCAAGCTGATCGCCAGGGCCATTGAGCGCGCTCACGGGATTGGCAGGAGGCTGGACGCATGAACAGTGTTTTGACGGGACAAAGCGGGAAAAGCGCTTGTCCCGGCGGGACAAATACCGGGACAAATACCGGGACAGAACGGGACAAGACGGGACGGAACGGGACAAAAGACATCAATTCATCGGGACAGAACGGGACACACCCTATAGGGTGTCCCGGTTGTCCCGTTTGAATGTCCCGGGTCCACAATTGGGCTGTTTGATGATGATGGGAAAATCGCAACATGGAACAAAAGACAACGGTTGACCTGGTCGGTGGCCAGGACTTGCAGAAGGCCATGGATCGCGCTGTGCTCAGCAGTGCGGTGGAGGCAACGGTGAGTGAAAACAGCGTGTCGGGTGCGAGCGCAGAGGCCGCGCTCAAGCCGCGGGCCGTCAGCCCGCTCACCGGCGCCCCGACGCCGCCAGGCCGCACCAAGGGCGTGCGCAACAAGCTCACCAACCTGCGCGACGCGGTGCTCGAGGCCTTCGACCAGGTCGGCGGGGTCAAGTACCTGGTCAAGCTGGCCAACGGCACGCAGAGCGACCGGGCCGCGTTCACCAGCCTGATGAACAAGGTGCTGCCCACGCAGATCAACCAGCAGGTCGATGGCGGCATCAGGCTCGAGCTGTCATGGCTCGGCGGGCGCAACATCGGCACAACTCAGTCACAAGTTGGGACGCAGACGCTGCAAGTCCTTGATGTAGAACGGGAAACGGACGGCACCTACCGGATTAAAGATCCGCAGCTACCCGCCGATGGGGGTGTTGAGTCGCCGGCGGGGGGTGACGCCGAGGGGCCGACCGCGCAGAAGGCCGCAGGAGGCGCTGGCGATGCGTGAGGCTACCGCCCCCTTGCCTGCCCTGCGATCGCGTCTCCCAGCCCCGCGCAGCGCCCTTGCCTGGGCGCCCTGGCCGTGTGGCCTGGCCGCGACCCCCATCCCCCCGTCGAGCCGGGGGTGGGGGGTGGCTCGAGCCAGGGGCCCCCTCCCCACTTTCAGTACCCACCACCACCCTGTTGAGAAAAACGCATGACTGACGAAGCCCGCTCCCTGCTGACTTTGCTGGGCCTCATGAGCGGCACGGGCGTTGTGTTTGTGGGTGTGGTGCTGTGGGTGCTGTGGCGCTCTGACAAGGACGACTGATGGACTTACGCGAATATCAACCCCGCGAGGTGTTCAAGCCGTTGCACAACCGGGACCGTCGTTGGACGGTGGTGGTGGCGCACCGCCGTGCGGGCAAGACGGTGGCCATGTGCGCTGACCTGGTGCTGGGAGCGTTGGAGACGAGCCTGCCCAAACCGCAGTTCGCGTACTTGGCGCCGCAGCGCGACCAGGCCAAGCGGGTGGCCTGGGCGTACTTGAAGGACCTGACGCGTCCGATGTGGTCTAAGCCGCCCAACGAGAGCGAGCTCAAGCTGAGTTTGCACAACGGGCACGGGAGCGAGAGCACGATCTATGTGGCCGGCGCTGACAACTACGACGCGCTGCGGGGCATGTACTTTGACGGGGTGGTGCTGGACGAGGTGGGCGACATCAGGCCGAGTGCCTGGTACACGGTGCTGCGTCCTGCGCTGTCTGACCGGCGCGGCTGGGCAATCTTTGCCGGGACCCCGAAGGGCAAGAACCTGTTTTGGAACATTCGGGAAGAGGCCCGGCTGAACCCGAGCACGCACATGCTGCTGGAGCTGCCAGCAAGCAAGACCGGGATCATTCACCCCGATGAATTGCGCGACGCCAAGGCGCAGATGACGCCCGAGGCGTATGAGGTTGAGTACGAGTGCTCGTTCGATGCCGCGGTGCCTGGGGCGTACTATGCCCGGCAGATTGGCCAGGCGTATGAAGAGGGTCGGATTGGCGCGCACAAGATCGACAACGAGCTGCCGGTCAACCTGGTGGCCGACTTGGGTTACACCGACAGCTGCTCCTGGTGGGGATGGCAGGAGACGCCTGACGGGTATCGGGTGATTGATTTCATGGAGGATGACAACCAGGCGATCGGGCACTACATCAACTGGGTCAAGACCCGGCCATACAAGGTCGGCCAGGTGTGGCTGCCGCACGACGCCCGGGCGAAGTCGCTGCAGACGGGCAAGTCGATCATCGAGCAGTTCTTGCAGAGCGGGATCACGCCCAAGCTGGTGCCTGAGATGTCGCTGCAGGACGGGATCGAGGCAGCCAGGCTCATCCTGAACGATTGCTGGTTCGATGAGGAGCCGACCTATGATGGGGTTGACCACCTGCGGGCGTACATGCGGGAGTGGGACGAGAGGACTCAGACCTACCGCAACCGCCCCAAGCACGACCAGCACAGCCACGCAGCGGACTCGTTCCGGTATTTGGCTCTTGCTGCGCGCAAGGCGGTGAGAAAATCGAAAGCGGCGAATAAAATCGCAACAAAGGGCCAAGGCGCGCATTACCAGTTTGCCTTGGACGACATCTGGGAGACAGCTCCCGTCCGATCAGGAAGGATTGGGTAATGGACCAAGGCAAGATCACCAGCGCGTCAGATTTCCAAGACACTCCAGTGGGCCTGGCTCAGAAGTGGAACCTTGAGATCTCGGCGTCGAAGCAAGAGCTTCGCAATTTTCACAACGATGCCACGCGCATTGTGCATCGGTATCTGGACAAGCGCGAGGACTTTGGTCGTGACCAGTCCCGCGTGAACCTGTTCTGGTCGACGGTGCAGGTGTTGATGTCGATGCTGTACGCACGCCCGCCCCGGGCTGACGTTGCGCGCAGCTGGCAAGACGCCGAGGACGACCAGGCCCGCGTTGCAGGCACGATGCTGCAGCGTTTGCTCAATCGCTCGTTCGACGACAACGTGAGCAACTGGGACTCGAGTGTCAGAAACGGCATTGAGGACTGGCTGACTGTTGGTTTTGGCCAGGGCTGGATGCGTTACGAGGTCAAGACCGAGCCGTACACCATCGAGGCTGTGATTGACCCGATGAGCGGAATGGAGCTCGAGCCCGCGACTGAGGCCGAGCGGATTGTCGAAGAGGACGCGCCCTGCGACTACGTCTATTGGGGTGATTTTTTCTGGTCGCCGGCCCGCACCTGGGAAGAGGTCCGCTGGGTTGCCCGTCGCGTGTACATGACCAAGGACGAGCTGGTCGAGCGTTTTGGTCCTGAGATCGCTCAGATTGTTCAGCTCTCGCGTCCCAACAGAGACGCCAACACGCAGAACGAGACGCCGAAGTACGACCCCTGGAACAAGGGCGAAGTGTTCGAGATCTGGTGCAAAGAGACGCGCAAGGTGTACTGGTACTCCCAGGGCGCCGAAGTCATTCTCGACGTCAAAGACGATCCGCTGCAGCTCGATGGGTTTTTCCCCTGTCCCAAGCCTCTGTGCGCAAACGTCACAAGCTCCAACTTCATGCCGCGTGCAGATTACATCTTCGCGCAGGATCAGTTCAACGAGCTTGATGAGATCAACACCCGCATCACATGGCTGACCCGCGCCGCGAAGGTGGCCGGTGTGTACGACAAGACCGCAGGCGATTCTGTTGGCCGCATGTTCTCCCAGGCCGCTGAGAACCAGCTGGTGCCTGTGGACAACTGGGCGATGTTTGCCGAGGCCGGTGGTGTGAAGGGCAAGATTGATTTTGCTCCGATCGACCAGGTGGTCAACTGCATCAACCAACTGCGTCAATACCGCCAGGACAAGGTGATGCAGATCTATGAGGTGCTGGGCATCTCTGACGTGATGCGCGGCAGCTCGCGTGCCAGTGAGACAGCGACGGCGCAGCAGATCAAGGCCCAGTTTGGCAGCACCCGTGTGCAGCTCAAGCAGTTCTTTATCGCTGAGTGGATCACCAACTTGCTGCGCATCAAGGCCGAGATTATCTGCAAGCACTTCCAGCCTGAGACGATCATTCAGCGCAGCAACATCGAGCGCACGCCCGATGCCCCGCTGGCCATCTCTGGGATTGAGTTGCTCAAGAACGAGGAGATTGGCGAATACCGCATCAGCGTCGAAGCTGACTCGATGGCGGCGCTGGACTGGGCGGCAGAGCGTGACGCCGCGGTGCAGTTCATGCAGGGCCTGGGTGCGTTTATTTCCCAAGTGGCGCCGATGGCCCAACAGGTGCCCGAGGCCGGCCCGTATCTCATGCGATTGATGCAGTGGGCCGTGGCCAAGTTCCGCGTGTCGACCGAAATCGAGTCTGTGCTTGACCAGGCGATTGCAGGCATGCAGCAAAAACTCACTGCACCTAAGCAGCCACCGCAGCCGACCATCGAGCAACAGATCGAGCTCAAGAAAATTGACTCGCAAGAGAAGATCGCCATGCTCGAGTCGCAGACCGACAAGGAAGTCGCTGCGCTCAAGGCCTCGATCGAGATGCAAAAGGTTGAGATGCAGGCCCGCATGGATCAGATGACGCAGCAGTTTGAGAACATTCGCCAGATGCTGCAGATGAACCCCGAGTCTGGCAACAAGCTGGGCGACCTGCTCGACAACGTGAGCAACATTGCCCAGGGCGCACTTAGCACACAGCTGCAGACGCAGGCTCAGATGGCCATGCTGATGGACGCGGTGGGCAAGAAAAAACGACGCGTGCCGATTCGAGACGCCAACGGCGACATTGTCGAAGTGCGCGAGATGGACGACGAGCCTGGCATGTTGCCCGGCACGCAGGCTGCCCTTACCGGTGGCGCTCCCCTTCCCCCAGCAGTCACCCCGCAGGTTGCTCGTCAACCTGGCATGCCCGTTTGATAGGAGAACAACATGGCAGTCAATTATTCAACCACCGCCAAGAACAACCGCCTCGACGCCGTCGCAGCAACGATCGATGCAGGCTCTGGCCCTGGCGTCTTGCAGATCGGCACGACCGGCATGGCCACCGTATTGGCCACGATCGTCCTGGCCGACCCGTGCGCGGCCGCTGCCTCTGGCGGCGTGCTGACGTTCTCGGGCTTCCCGCGCTCTGACACCAGCGCAGATGCCGATGGCACTGCAGCTGCTGCGCGTATCCGCGACAGCAACGGCAACGACGTGATCACCGGTTTGACGGTCGGCCTGGTTGGCTCTGGCGCAGACATTATTTTTGAGTCGGTGTCGTTCAACGTGGGCGAGATCATCACGCTCAACAGCGCAACCATCACAGCCAACTAAGGGCTAGATCATGGCTCTGTGGGGCACTGGTTATTGGGGAACAGCCAAGTGGACCGAGCAAGTCGGTCAGATGGCTGCGACCGAGACTGGTGTAGACGTCTTTGCCGCTGAAGGTGATGTCAACATCGCCGGGACGATGGCGGCCACAGAGTCGACCGTTGACACGTTTGCATCGACAGGCACGGTCCAGATCGTTGGATCGATGGGCGCCGTCGAAACCGGCACCGACACTTTTGCAGCCGAGGGCGATGTTCAGATCACCGGCTTGATGAACGCGACCGAGAGCCAGGTTGACACGTTCGCAGCCGAGGGTGATGTCAATCTTGCGGGCACGATGTCCGCGACCGAGACAGGCGTCGATACGTTCAGCGCCGACGGCGACGTCGTGATTACTGGAACGATGGCGGCCACCGAGACGGGCGGCGACGTGTTCGCTGCAGAGGGAGACGTTGTGGCCAGCGGCACGATGGCCGCGGTCGAGACAGAGGTCGACACGTTTGCAGCCACCGGCAAGGTCGAGCCCCCGATCCCGATTGTCACCGCCGACATTGGACCTGGTGACGAGAAGCGCCGACGCAAAGCGCAGAAGAAACGCGACGAGCAGTTTGAGCGCGAGAAGGCCGAGCGCCAGCGCCTGCGTGAAGAGATCGAAGCGATTGTCGACCCGATGAAAAAGAAGGCACTGCCGGTGGTGGTGTCTGAGGGTACGAAGTCGGTGCAGCTGCTGTCGGTCGATGGACAGCGCGTTGGTGTCAACGTGCCGCCGTCACTGGACCCCGGCGAGGTGGCCAAGATCGTTGGCCAGGTGCTGCAAGAGGCGCGCATCGCGGCCATGCAAGTCAAAGCGCGTGCTGACGCGCAACGCGCCCTGGACGCAGCTCGAGTAGAGGTGGCCAGGATAATCAAACGCAGAAAGCAAGACGAGCTCTTGCTGCTATTGGATTGAGGATCACATGAACACCGCAGAACAATTTGTCTCTCTTGTATTGCTGGCGCGTGACGACGCACACCTGGCGCACTGGAAAACCAAGAGCTACGCCGAACACAAGGCGCTCAACACCTTCTATGACACGGCGCTCGATCTGATCGATGGTTTTGTCGAGCAGTACCAAGGCGCCTACGGCAACCGCATGGCCATCAAGCGCAGCGAAGATGATGGCAAGGCCAGCATCAAAGAGGTGCTTGAGTATCAGTGCGAGTGGATTGAGATGAAGCGATACAGCATCTGCGAGAAAGAGGACACCGCACTGCAGAACACGATCGACGAGATCCTGCGCGTGTATCAGAGCACGTTGTACTTGCTGACCCTGGAGTAAGCCATGGACTACCAAGCCGTCATCAACGCATTGCGAGACAGAGGTCGCAAGTTCGTCTCCCTCGACAACCCGCAGGACTCCGACTTGGGCGACCTGGCCATTGACATTGGTGCCGGGTTCTTGCCTGTCGTCGGCACGGCCACGGCAGGACGTGATTTTGAGCGGGCTCGCCGCGAAGGCGACAAGCTCGGCATGGCGCTCTCAAGCATCGGCATGATTCCTGTGGTTGGTGGTGTTACTGCAGGCGTGAACAAGCTGCGCAAGGGCGCCAAGGCTGCAGAAGAGGCCACGCCCGCTTTGCGTGAAGTGATCGAGCAGGCCGTCAAAGAATCCGAGCAAATCCCCGAGGCGTTGGCCGGGTTTGGCAAAAAGGGCGAGCGCGAGGCTGCGCGCCAAAAACAAATTCAAAAAGAAGTTGAAAAGCTGAACGCTCAAGCGGCTGGCACAGCTGGCGAATCTGTTGAAGAAACGGTCAAGCGAGCCGGGGGCCAGCGCGCCAGCGGTGCGATCCCTGCTGACTTCTATCGAAAGATGGAGGCTACGCAAGGAGCGGATGCCGTACTCAAGTCAGCCAAAAAAGGCGAGCACATTCACCGCCGCGCTGACGGCTCGATCATCGGCGCGCCTCGGCACATTACCAGCGGCTCAGGCTTGGGGGCGATGCGCAAAGGCCTGGATCAACAATTTGACGAGGGCGTTGATGCGCTGAAGTACGCAGACCCTGACCGCGTGGGCAACTGGTACGAGCGCACCAAGGCTGGCCAGGCTGCGTCGAACGAGCCGCACCAGCTGGACCGATCCCTCGATGCGCATGCCGTGTATTCGGCTGGCGTATCGCCTGAGTCCGAGCTCGCGTTTGCGCTCAAGCACCACAATTCTCGAGCATTGGGCGCGCCAGAGATGGCCTACCGCAGCGCCGGAATGAACAAGCTGGACAACGCACTGGCCAACGACGTGTCGCCCACGTTGGGATTCAAGATCGGCGAGTATCGAGTCAAGAACGATCCTCGAGTGCCTGTTGAAGGCATGTTTGGCGTGAACGATTTTCGCGCTGCGCAAGGGTTTGGTTACACCGACCCTGCAGGCAAACCATGGACCGCTGGCGTGTCAAACGTGATGCACCCATTCATGGACGCAGAGACAGCGTTGATGGTTGACCGTGCAAACGCTCGAGCTGCAGGCGGCAAAGCAGATTGGAACGGCCCTCACTTGCAGGAGGTCCCCTGGATTCTTGGCAAGGCCCAAGACATCTACGAGCGTGGCAAGAACGCAAGTTTTAAGGGCGGCGCAGAAGGCATGGCCAAGGCTTTGCGCGAAGCGAACAAGACCAGTGCCGACTACATGCCCAAGCACATGTTCAGCTCGACCTACGAGTATGTCCCGGGCGCTAACACTGGCCACATTCCCGAGCTGCTTACTGAGTCCAACGCGGCCAAGCAGGCCTACGGCGACATTGGTCGCTGGGACGTTACCAGGAACAACGCCGCGTTGTACGGCATGCCTGACGCTGTCGGCGCAGGCCCGCGTGATGCAATTCACTCAGCTATGGGTTTGCGTCAGATGCCGACGCAGCAGGGCACCGGCGTGTACACCAACACTGCAGGCGTGGTCGAGAACAACCCCGTCACCGTCACGCGCACGCTGGCCAACATGCCCACCGGCAACGGTCAGACGTTAAATAACAATTTTCGCGCTTCCATGGAAGCCGGCGAGCGATTCCGCGCCGCCAACGATGTGCAAGAGGCCGGTGCTGGTCACATCATGTTCACCCAGCCCCAGCGCAAAGGCAAAGACGCGATGCTGGTGGAGATGCCGCGTCAGGCTACCGGCGCAGAAATGCAGGCCATTCAATCCGCGCTGCGCGGCACTGGGTATATGCCCTCGGCCAGCGCCCGCGGCGTATCGATTGCTGACTTTGGTGACGACGCCGCGGCAAAGGTCAAGGCATTGCGACAGCTCACCTCCAAAAACAGCCCGCTGCAAAAAGCGTTGCCCGAGGGGGCAACTTTGCAGAAAGCGGGCATGGAGTCGGTCTACACCCCGCTTGAGTACGGTGGCGGCAAGGCCACCGAGGCTGTGCTGCGTGGCTTTGCCGACCTGCCCGAGGGCGTCTCCCAGGCCGTCAGCCGCAACTTGAGCGAATCCGAGGACGTGCGCAAGATCATCAAAGACAAGATGAAACGCGACGCCGAATTCCCGTCTGCGCGCAAAGACGTCGCAGAGATGCGCAAATTCTTCAGCGAGGCTGACTGGGCAAAGGCTGTCGAGCTGATGAAAAAAGGCATGGCCCCGGCTGCTGCTGTGGCTGCGCTTGGTTATTCACTTCCCAGCATGGCACAGGAGAACAAATGACACGACGTCGTTGGATTCAAGACCGCAACACGGGCAAGTTGATTGAGGTGACGCCTGACTACCAGGCAGAGGCCCGCGCTGATTCTGGAGCCCTTTGGGGCGACCGCAGCTATGACGGCCTGCGCGCACCTGATGGCACTGACATCAGCTCGCGCACCAAGCACCGCGAATACATGAAAGCCAACAATCTGACCACGATTGACGACTTCAAAGATTCTTGGGCACAAGCCAAGAAAGAGCGTGAGCACTACGTCCAAAACGGGGGCTCATTCAAGCGTGCCGACATAGAGCGCGCCATTCATAAACTTCAAAACAGGTAACACCATGAGCGAACCCACGACATTACGCGACGCCCTCGAGGCTGCATTGCAAGATCCCGAGGACCCAACCCAAAACAACCAGGCCGCGCTTGAACCTTCCCCGGAACCAGCTGCGGTAGATCGGCAGAACGATTCTGCCGAATCTGCCGAATCTGCCGCAGAACAGCCCGGCTTGACGGATTTGGCCGAGGGCCAAGGTTCTGACAACAAGGATGCACAACAACAGCTCCGTGACGAGGCAGGAAAATTTGCAAAACAGGACGGCATCCAGCCGGGTCCGAAATCTGGCCCCAAGGCCCAGGGCGAAAAGCCCCCGGCGTCATGGAAACCAGACGCCCGGGAGCACTGGGGCACTCTGCCTGAGAACGTGCGTTCAGAGATTTACCGCCGCGAGCAGGAAGTGCAGCGCACCCTGCAGGACACCGCCGAGGCCCGTAAGACCGCCGAGGCCGTCATGCGCACGATCGCCCCGTATGAGGCGTTCATCAAGGCCGAAAACAGCAACCCGCTGCAGGCGATCGACAATTTGATGGCCACCGCGGCCAAGCTGCGCACCGGCACCGCCCCTGAGTTGGCCACCATGGTCGCTGGGATCGTTCAGCAGTTCGGCGTGGGCCGGTTCGGCAACACGTTCATTGAGGCCCTGGACAGCGCCCTGGCGGGCCAGGCGCCTCGCGTTGACCCGCAGCAGGCCGCAATCGATCAGGTGCTTGAGCAGCGCCTGGCGCCCTTGCAGAGCATGTTCCAGCAGTTTCAGCAGGCCCAGGCTAATCAGCAGAATTTGGTAAGCCAGCAAGCGCAAAGCGAGGTCGAGCAGTTCTTGGGCAAAGCCGAGTTTGGCAACGACGTGCGCGAGGACATGGCTGACCTGCTCGAGGCGGCCCAGCGGCGCGGTCAAAACATGACCTTGCTGGATGCTTACAAAAAGGCCTGCATGATGAACGACAGCGTGCGTTCAGTTTTGGTCCAACGTCAGCAGGCCCAGCGCGGCCAGGCACACACCCAAGCTGCCCAGCGTGCTCGTCAGGCTGCGGTCAGCATATCCGGTGGAGCTCCGGTGGGTGCTTTGCAGCAACAGCCCACTGATGTTCGGTCCGCGATTGAGGCGGCCATAGTGGCCACCTCACGGTGATGTCATAATCGCATCATGTCGAGGGCGACCTCGACGTGGTGTGCCCAAGCACCCCAGCCACCGCAAGCTCTTAGGAGACGCCACGGCGTCCCACCTACGACATAGTCGGACTGTGAAAGGTTCGCGTAGGCGCATCTGAACTAGGCGACCGCAAGGTCATCACCAACACTCAGATGGAGAGTAATTATGTCTTTTCCAAATGTCAGCGACATCGTCGCAACGACTATCCAATCCCGCACTCGTCAGATTGCGGACAACGTCACCAAAAACAACGCCCTGTTGTCTCGCCTTAATCAGCGCGGCAACGTCAAGAGCATTTCCGGTGGTAACGTAATTTTTGAAGAACTTTCGTTTGCGGAAAACGCAAACGGCGGCTTCTACTCTGGTTACGACCTGCTGCCGGTGGCCGCCCAGGACGTTATCAGCGCCGCTGAATACCAGATCAAGCAGTACGCAGTTCCCGTCGTTATGAGCGGCTTGGAAATGTTGCAGAACTCTGGCAAAGAGCAGTTTATCGACCTGTTGGAAGGTCGCCTGAACGTCGCTGAATCCACCATGGTGAACCAGCTGGCTCAGTCGATCTACTCCGACGGCACCGGCTCTGGCGGTAAAGAAGTGACCGGCCTCAACGCCGCTGTCCCCTCTGACCCGACCACCGGCACCTACGGCGGCATCAACCGTGCTACCTGGACGTTCTGGCGTTCCAAGCTGTACGACTTCAGCGCCCAGTCTGTGACCCCCGGCTCCACGACCATTCAGGCTGCCCTGAACGCTCTGTGGGCGCAGTTGGTCCGCGGCACTGACCGTCCCGACCTGATCGTGTTGGACAACAACTACTGGACCTACTACATGGGCTCCCTGCAGGCTCAACAGCGATTCACCTCGCCTGAGACTGGCAACCTGGGCTTCCCCACGTTGAAGTTCATGGACGCTGACGTTGTCCTCGACGGCGGTATCGGTGGCTACTGCCCTGCCAACACCGGTTTCATGCTGAACAGCAAGTACATCAAGTGGCGCCCTCACAAGGACCGCAACATGGTGCCGCTGTCACCGAACCGTCGCTACGCCATCAACCAGGACGCTGAAGTTCAGATCCTGGCATGGGCTGGCAACCTGACCACCTCCGGTGCTCAGTTCCAGGGCCGTATCCAAAACTGATTTTGGTGGGCCTGTCGTGGGCTTCCCTTTCCCGAGTGGGTGGGGAAGCCCACTCCCTCGGGTTTTTTGAAACATTCAGGAGAACATCATGGCAGCAACTTTCAGCGGCGCAGTGTCCGCAAATGCTCCCGCAGTGGTCGACACCGCTGCATCTCAAGACACTGGCGCAGTGTGCGAAGGCATCGGTCTGACCGGTGCTGATGGCGCCAGCATCGGAGGCTCGCGTATTGGCGGCTCTCCCGGCACCGATCTTGTGATCGACACCAACGCTTAAACACAGAAAGAAAAAATCATGCAACCCACGACACCGACCATTTTTGAAGAGCCTAGCGATTTTGCAAAGCCAGATGAGACGCGCTTTGCCGCGGACAACAAGCTGTATGTCGAATTCTTCCGCAAGCCCATGCTGCAACCTGGCAAGAGCCGGGAACAAGGCCGGGCCGTGTACGAAGAAGTCGACTATGTGCGCATTCATGTGCCCGGCGACAAGTCCTCGGTGATTGAGCGCCCCGTCAGCCAGCAAGACGCGTTCCGATTCCAAGACCGATATGCCAAGTGGCAGGCCGGTCAAGAGCAAGCCGTCGTCGGCACTCCCCTGTCAGCTTTGCCTGGCATGAGCCCGTCGAAGGTCGAGGAATACAAGTTCTTCAAATTGGTCACCGTGGAGCAGCTTGCTGAAGCGAACGACAACTTGGGTTCCAAGTTCATGTCATTCCATCAAGACAAGCAGCGTGCAAAAGCATTCCTCGAGGTCGCGGCCAACAACGCCCCGATCGAACGCATGAACGAGGAGCTGCAAAAACGTGACGCCGAGATCGAGAATCTCAAGACGATGGTCGAGGCGTTGCAGGCCACCGCTGGTGGCAAACGTAAGGTAGCTGCCGCGGCTGAAACGGCAGAGTAAGGGAGCGAGGGATGGCCACCTATCAGATCATCGACGAATCGTCGCTGTTGGCGATTGTTCAGAACGTGGCCGCGATGGTCAGCTATCCCACGCCCGCCGATCCCGCGGGGTCTACGGACCCTGCGGTCATTCAGATGGTGCAGGCTGTGAACATGGCAGGCATCGAGTTGCTGTCGATGTACGACTGGCAGCAGCTCATCAAGCGTCACACGATTCCCATCACCGCGGACTATCCAAACATCCGAGAGCAGGCCTTTGATCTGCCCGAGGACTTCTACGATTGGATCGACCAGACCAACTGGAACGCGACCAACCAGTTCCCATCGCTGGGTCCTGTGTCGCCGCAGATGTGGCAGCAGCTGCTCATTCGTTTGACGCTGCCCACTTTGTCGTTCTACTGGCAGGTGCGTGACGACAAGATCTATGTGTTGGCGCCTCCGAGCTCCACACAGAACATGAACTTTTTCTACTTGTCAGCAGGCTGGGTGCGCGACGCCGACAACCCGACGCTGTACAAGAACCGGATGACCAAGAACGGCGACATCGCTTTGCTCGATGCGCCGTTGATCACCTACTACGCACGCTGCAAGTGGCTTGAGATGAAGGGCCTGGATTCGAGCGCGGCGATGCGTGACTTCCATGTGATGTACGAGAACCGCAAGGCTGCCGAGAAAGGCGCCGCGGTGCTTTCCATGGCCCGCGACTTCCGCATCCCGTACATCCAGCCCCTGACCAACACGCCTGACACTGGGTACGGGGGGATGACCTAATGCCTCTGGTGCCACTTCGACCGCATATCACGCCGATCAAAGCGGCTGCGGCCCAGGTGTCGCAACTCAAGAACAACCCGCCCCCGACTGGCGGGTTGAACATGCGCGACCCGATCAGCGAGATGTCTTTGCTGGACGCGCTGACGTTGGACAACTTCATCGCACGCCAGCAAGGCGTGGAGCTGCGCAAAGGCTCTCGCGTTCACACTGAGCCCCTCGAGGGCGTTGGCTCGTACAAATCTCTGTTTGCGTTCAACGATCCAAATTTCATCAACAACAAACTGTTTGCGGCTGTTGACGGTGACATCTATGACGTGACAGAGGCGCCTGCTACGTTGAGCCAGGCGGCAACTGGCAGCAGCAACGATCAGTGGTGGACCGTGCAATTTGCCACCACCTCTGGCGTTTATCTCCTGGCCGTCTCTCCTGACGCCGGTTACTGGACCTACGATTCGGTCAATGGCTGGGTCGATCGCACCGCGACGACTGTGGGTCTGCCCACAAACGTGCGCACCGTGGCTGTCTGGAAAAAGCGGATTTGGTTCACGATTGAGGACAGCGGCGACGTCTACTACATGCGTGACGTTGACGCAATCACTGGCCACGCAGACCTGTACCCCATGGGGTCGCTGCTGCGCAACGGCGGCGCGATCTCTGCGCTGGTCAACTGGACAATCGACGCCGGGTTCTCGGTCGACGACTACCTGGTGGCCATCGGCACTGAGGGTGACATCGGCGTGTGGGAAGGCTACGACCCCACCAGCGTTGACACGTTCAAGTTGAAGGGCGTTTGGTATATCGGGCCGGTGCCCAAGTACGGCTGCTATTTCACACCGTTTGGCGGTGACGTGATGATTCTGAGCCAGCAGGGCCTCATCCCCATGTCCAAGCTGGTGGCCGGCCAGTACAACGAGGCCGCGTCCAATACGATGCCTGCATCAAAAATTCAACCGGTGCTCGCTCCCCTGTTGACCGCGCTCAAAAACGCAGAGTCGTGGAATTTGATGATGGTGCCCAAAGAGAGCATTTTGATCATCCAGGTGCCTGCCAACGTGTATGGGGTCTACCAGCAGTTTGTGATGAACACCATCACCGGCGCCTGGTCGACGTTCTCGAACATGAACATGCAATGCTCTGCCCTGCTGAACGGCGACCTATATTTTGGCGACCCGCTGGGCCAGGTTGTGCATGGACTGTATGGCGACTATGACCTTGCGGACATTGACGGCCTCAACGGTACGTCAATCACCGGCGACGTGTTTCAGGCGTTCAACCCGTATGACACGCCTGCGCAGCTCAAGAAGTTCCACATGGTTCGCCCGATCTTCTTGGCTCCGACGGCGCCCAGCGTGCTGTTGCAGCTCAACACGCAGTATGCGCTCGGCAACGTGTCTGGATCGCCGTCCTTTACCAGCACCAGCGAGGGGGCGTGGGACGAGTCCAACTGGAACCAGTCGTATTTTGCTGGGGCGATCAATACCTACCAGGCCTGGGTTGGGGTCGTAGGTTTGGGCTATTACGGCTCGATTCGCATGAAGGTGCGCGGTCTGCCTGGGACAATCTACACGTCTGCGCATGTGTTGTATGAACTTGGTGGGGTGATGTGATGACAGGCGACGAAATCATTTTGCAAAACGCGCAAGAGGCCGGCGCCAATGGCCAGCAGCTGTTGCAAGGCATCAAAAAATTACTTGCGAGCGGCATGGCAACGGCACTGCGCTCTGGCAATTCTGTGTTGATTCTCAAGCGTCTGGGCGATGGCAAGGCTGTGCTGCACCTGTTCACCGCAGACAACGGCATCGGCGTGGCCCGTGCCGTCAAGGATTTTATTGACAAGATCAGGCAATCCGACATCAAAGAGGTCTATGGCCAGGCCGACAACCCTGAGATTTTGCGCCTGCTGAAAATGCTGGGCATTGAAATCCTTGAGTCGGACATCCCCGAATACAACTGGAAGGCAGAAGTATGGGCGCAGCAAGTGCAGTAGCAGACGTCGTCAGCGACGTTGTTGGGGGCGCGGTTGACGTCGTGAGTGATGTGGTCGGCGGCGTCGCTGATGCAGCCAGCGATGTTGTTGGCGGCGTAGTTGACGCAGTCGGCGATGTGGCCAGCAGCGTCGATGACTTTGTCACCGAAAACATTCCGGGCGGCTGGACGCTGCCTTTGGTGATTGCCGCGGCCTATGCCACCGGCGGTGCTTCGTTGGGCGCCGAGGTTGCGGCTGCCGGGGAAGCTGAAGGCGTGCTGGGCGCTTTAGAGGCTGCCGGCGGCGAATCAGCTTTAGGCGTCAGTGAAAGCGCATTGGCTGCCGCAAACGCCTCGGCAGATCCAATTGCAACACTCAACGCTCAAATGGGCTGGACTGCCAGCGACCCAACTTATTTGGCCAGTATTGGCGCTGCTACAGGCGAAGTCGCGGGTGCAGGCACTGCCGCGACAGATCTGCCGCCCGTGGTCGATATGTCGACCGTGGACCCCACCGGCGTTGTCTCCGGTGGCTCAAGCCTGGCTGGCGCGGCTATGGGCGGCCTGGCTGGTGCTGCCGTCGGGGGCGCGATTGACGCCTTGACGCCCGATCTGCCGGGCGCTGGTTCTACCGTGGCCACCAAGACCTACACCCCTGACTTCACCATGAAGTTCGCGCCGCACACCGAATGGAAAGACGCGCCGACGTTCGATTTCCAATTCAGCGACGTGCCGACCGACTACCTGACCAGCACGCAGATGACGCCTGGCGACGCGCAGACGATCGGCCCGGGCAACCAGGCCTACAACAGCCAGATGATTCAAGCTCTGCGCGGCGCGTCTGCAGGAAAGGCCAGTGACAACACCGGGTTCACCCTGTTCCAGGCGGCCAAATGAACCTGGTGACCGACCAACCCGGCGAACGCCCTCTCGTTTGGGAGTGGATGCACCGTCACAACCATGTGCCCTGGAGCAGCGATTTGCGCACCATTGGGCTCATGCGCTCTGACGGTTCGATCGCCGCGGCGGTCGGGTTCAACGCCTGGCAGACCGAGAGCTGCTTCATGCACGTTGCGTTTGAATCACCGCATTGCCTGACACGATCTCTGCTGCGCGCGTCGTTTGAGTACCCGTTTGTGAAATCGGGCAAAAGCGCGGTGTATGCGTTGGTCGACAAGCACAACGAGGAGTGCTTGAGGCTGGTGCGAAAATTGGGGTATCGAGATGCATTTCAAACAGTCGATTCAGTGATGTTTGAAATGCTGCGCGACGAATGTCGCTGGATCAAGGAGCAAGAACATGGGCAAGTCGTCAGCACCGTCAACGCCTGACTACACAGGTGCAACACAACTGCAGGGTCAGATCTCTCAGGAGAATCTGAACACGCAAAACTACGCCAACCGTCCGAGCGTCTACACGCCGTTTGGTTCGCAGACCTGGAGCACGGAAGCACAAAAAGACCCGGCAACGGGTCAGACTGTCACGGGCTGGCAGCAGAACGTCTCACTGAATCCGACGTTGCAGGGTGCTCTTGACAGCCAAATGAAATTGCAAGCCGGTCGAAGTGATCTGGCAAACAATTTCATGGGCCGGGTGGCCGACGAATACGGCAAACCAATAGACTACAACAGCCTGCCCGCGCTGACCTCTGCAAACGCACCGAGCTCTTTGCAGACTCGCATGACTGACTACACGCCTGGCTTGAATTCCAGCGTCAGCTCAAACTCGGCCAATCTGCAAAGCGGGTTCAACATGGCTGGCCCGACGACCAGCATCAACGGCATGACCGGCGACGTGCAGCGTGGTTTGAACACTAGCAACAACCCGGCGTTGCCTCAATTCGACTCGAGTTACCGAGACACCGTGGCCAATCAGCTGATGCAAAAGATGCAGCCGGTGCATGACTATCAAACGCGCCAGCTTGAGACAAGACTTGCTAACCAAGGTTTGCGTGCTGGGTCTGACGCATACAACCGCGCTGCCACTCAGCTTGGTCAACAGCAAGCCCTCGAGCGGTACAACGCTTTGGATCAGGCGGGCAGCGAGGCGCAGCGTCTGTACAACATGCAGATGGGCGCACGTCAGCAAGCGTTCAACGAGGACGTGGGCTCTGGCAATTTTGCCAACCAAGCAACCAGTCAGGCCTACAACCAAAACCTGGGCGCGTTCAACTTTGGCAACCAGGCGCAGCAGCAGGCGTACAACCAGTCTATGGGCCTGGCCAACCTGAACAACCAGGCAAACCAGCAAGGGTTCAACCAGAACCTGCAAGCTGCACAGTTTGGCAACCAGGCAATGAACCAGGCCTCTGCCATGGATTTGTCGCGCATGCAGGCGCAGAACCAGGCGCAGCAAAGCCAGTATGGACTCAACCAGCAATACGCCAGCGCGCAAAACCAGCTGCGCCAGCAGGCGATCGCCGAGCAGGCGCAACGTCGCGGCATGTCTCTCAACGAGATGAACGCGCTGCTGTCTGGTCAGCAGGTTGGCATGCCGACGTTCCCCGGCTTCAGCAACGCCGGTGTCGCGCAGGCCCCCAACTACATGGGCGCGCTGCAGTCGCAATACGACTCTCAGCTCGGCGCTGTCAATGCGCAAAACGCGCAGACGGCCAACCTGTTGGGCGGCCTTGGCAACCTGGGCGCGTCGTATTTCATGTTCTCTGATCGTCGTCTCAAGTCGCGCATCAAGCGGGTGGGCACGCACGACATTGGCGTGGGCATTTACGAGTACACAATGATGGGAATCCCACAACGCGGTGTGATTGCCCAAGAGGTTCAAGCCGTGCGTCCTGATCTGGTCAAGCGGCATGCAAGCGGCTACTTGATGGTGAATTACGGAGGTCTGTGATGAATAACGACGACATGATGTTTGAGTACCTGCTGCAGATGGGCGCGATGCGGCCCGAGCAGGATGAAGTAAGACGCAAGCAGGCCATGGTTGATGCATTGCGCCAGAGCGCAATCACGCCGCAGCAAGGTCAGATGATCGGCAAGCACTACGTCGCCCCCGGCATTGGCGGGATCGCGTCGCAACTTGGTCAGGCTTACCTGGCCAAGCAACAGCAAGGCAACGTCGACGCCTCCATGCAGGGCATGAATCAACGCCAGCGCGAAATGCTCGAGGAGCTGCGCCGTCGTCGCCAGCAGCAACAGCTGCTGCAGAGCGCGCCGCAGATGTCTCCCATGTCGGCACCGCAGCCGTCAATCGATGACATCTACAGCCGGTTTTCCATGGGCAACGGGGCTTGATCATGGCCAACAACAACCTCTTGCCCAACACAATCGCTGCATATCGGCAGCGAGCCGCTGACCTGTTCAATCAGGGCTCGACCATGTACGACGCCGAGCCTGACATGACGCAGATGGAAGAGTTTGCCCGTCGCCGTGGCGGCCAGGCCGATTCGGCCATGCTGAACGCCATGGCTGCCCAGTACGCTGGCGAGAGTTTTCAGCCGGTGCAGACGCAGTACCTCAAGAAAGCCGCAGCCGCTCAAGACCCCATGAAGCTCTCGGGCGGCATCCTGACCCCAGAGGGTAAATTTCTCAAGGACCCGGGAGCGGCCCAGGACAAAAAGGCCGAGTTTCTGTTGCGCCAGGCCCAAGCCTACGAGTCTCTGGCCCAGCAAGCGCAGACCGCCCAGGAAAAGCGTGCAGCCGAGCAGGCTCAAAACGCGATCCTGAACGAGATCCGACTGATGAACGCCAACACGGCGCGCATGGCGGCCAGCAACGCCAACATGGGCGCGTTTGCTCCGAGTGGGTTCACTCCCGAGGGCCTGCCGATTGTCAACAACAGCAAGAACGGTCTGAGCTACATCGTGAGCGTGAACCCTGACGGGACGCCCGCATATCAGCCCTACCAGGGCGCGGCCATCCCCAAGGCCAGCTACGAAAAGCAGATCGGCGAGGCATCCGACCTGGCAGGCAGCGCGTTCAACGCTGACCGCCTGATCAAGCAGGTGGAAAAGTCGCCCGAAGCGTTTGGCTTGCGTGGTGCTGCCGTGGGCATGCTGCCTGGCGCGCTGCAGGGTTACGGCTCCAAGGCCGTGAAACTGACGCCCGAGCAGATGCAAGTGCGCTCCAACGTGCTACGCGACGCGGCCATTGAGGTCAATCGGTTGTACGGCGCGGCTCTTTCGATGGGTGAGCAGGCGCGTGCTGCGTCGTTCATTCCTGACGCCAAAGACCCGCCCGAGACAGTTGTTGTCAAGCTGCAGGCCGCCCGTGATTGGGCCAGCAGCAAACTCAAGAACATGCCAACCGGCGTGCAAGGCGCGGCTGGTGCGCGTGGCCATGGCGGCGGCGGTAATGACGACCCTTTGGGGCTGCGCAACAAGTAAAGGGACGCCATGGACAAGATCAAGATGTCGGCTATCCGCGAGCAGTTCCCGATGTATGGGGACATGAGCGACGAGCAGCTCGCCATCGCCGTGCGCAAAAAGTATTACCCCGACATTCCCTCGGGGAAGTTCTACGCCAACATTGACTTCGACACCGAGCGGGCTCGACAGCAGAAGGCGCTGACCGACTCCATGTCCACCAGCGAAAAGTTCCTGGCCGGTGTGGGCAAGTCGTTTGTCGACCTGGGCCGCACGGCCAAGCGCGTCGGCAACATGGTCGGCATCGGCAACTACGACGAGGCGGCAGCAAAAGCCGACGCCGAGCTCGACAAGCCGTTGCTGGACACCACCGCCGGCTCTGTCGGCAAATTTGCCGGTGACGTGGCCACCACGTTTGTGCCAGGTTTGGGGGCGGCCAACAAGATCACCCAGGGCGTGCGCGCCGGTGCAACCATGCTGCCCAAGGCCGCGGGCGCGCTCAACACCGCAGCCCCTTACCTGGGCGCCATGGGCTCCGGTGCCGCCGTGGGCGCAGCCCTCAGTCCCGAGGACCTGTCTGGGGGCGCTCTGAGCGGCGCTGCAGCGGGCGGCGCGGGTGAGCTGGCAGGTCGGGGTCTGTCGGCCCTCTGGAGCGGCGGCAAGGCCGTTCTGGAGCCTTTGACAGAGAAAGGCCGCGAGCGTGTGCTCAAGCGCACGTTTGACCGCTACGCCACCGACCCGGCCAAGGTCCGGGCCGCGGCTGCCAACCCCGAGGTGCTGGTGCCTGGCGTCAAACCGACGCTGGCCGAGGCCACCATGGACCCCGGCATCGCCCAGCTGCAGCGCGGAGCTGCTGCGACGTCGCCTGACGTTGCGTCTGCCCTGGCTCAGTCCCGTGGCCAGCAGATCGCCGGCTACCGCAGCGTGCTTGACGACATGGCGGGCAACGACGGCAAGCGGGAGTTCTACGACTCAGCTCGGGATGCCGCGGCCAATCAGCTGTACCGCAAAGCCGAGGCCGAAGGCCTGCAGATGACCGGCCCCCTGGAACAACAGATGACCGCCCTGATGAAGCGCCCCTCGATCCAGACGGCCATGCAGCAGGCTCGCAACCTGGCCGCCGAAAAGGGCATCGACATCACCGGCAAAGAGGGCAGCGTCCAGGGCCTGCACTACGTCAAGAAGGCCATGGACGGCATGATCAGCGAGGCCAACCGCGCTGGCAATGGAACGATGGCCGGGGCTTTGCGTGACACGCAAAAAGACCTGATCGATTTCCTGACCCAGTCGTCGCCTGCTTACGGCGAGGCCATGAACACGTTTCGCCAGATGTCGCGGCCCATCAACCAGATGGACGTGGCCCAGGCGCTGCGTGACAAAGCCATCCCGGCCTTGTCTGATCTCGGCGACGGCTCGCTGGCCCGCGTCAACGCCAACAGCTACGCCAACGCTTTACGCAACGCTGACGTGACGGCCAAGAAGGCCACCGGCCTGACCGGGGCCAAGATGGCCGACGTCATGGACCCGGCGCAGATGCAATCGATCGAGGGCATCGGCAAGGACATGGCGCGCTACGCATCGGCCCAGGAGCTCGCTCGAGTGCCTGGCTCGCCGACGGCTCAGTACCTGGGCGCGCAGAACATCATTCGCCAGTTCCTGGGTCCCCTGGGCCTGCCGCAGTCTGCAGCTGACTCGATGCTGGGTCGCCTGACCGCGGGGGCCATGGGCCTGCCGTTCAAACTTACGCAGAGTCAGACCGAGCAGATGCTCGCTCGCGCTCTAACCGACCCCAAGGTAGCTGCGAAAATCATGGCCACCAAGGACCCCAAAACCATCGCTGAGATTTTGCGCCCGTATGCGGCGCAGACGATGGTGCAAGTAACGTCTGATTAAGGAGAGCAAGAAATGTCCCGCAACGCATCTGGAACCTATACCCTGCCCTCGGGCAACCCGGTTGTATCGGGCACGCTCATTGAGGCGTCCTGGGCGAATACGACGCTCTCCGATCTGGCCACGGCCATGACCGACTCGCTGTCGCGTTCGGGCCAGGGCGGCATGACCGCTGCGCTGCGTCTCTTTGATGGCACGTCGTCGGTGCCTGGCCTTGCATGGGGCAGCGAGACGACCACCGGTTGGTATCGCGCTGGCGCTGGTGATATGCGCCTGGTCGTTACCGGTTCCGAGGTGATGAAGTACCTGTCGACCGGCATCACGGTCACCGGCACGTTTGGCGTGTCTGGGGCAGCCACGTTGTCGTCGACGTTGGCCGTGACTGGCGCAACGACCATTCAAGGTCTGACTGTCGGCAAGGGCGCTGGCGCTGTGTCCACCAATACTGCGGTGGGTGCGAGTGCGTTGGCGTCAAACACAACGGGTAGCCTTAATACCGCAGTTGGCTATACCGCCCTGACAGCAAACACAACCGGATATTGGAATACGGCAGTTGGCCGCACCGCTTTAAGCAGCAATACCACTGGTTATGACAATACTGCGGTGGGCGTAAGTGCGTTGACAGGAAACACCACGGGTACTGATAACTCTGCTCTCGGATTGTTTTCTTTGCAACAAAACACCACAGGGTCTGCTAACACTGCGGTGGGCGTAGGTGCTCTTTCTGCCAACACCACCGCCTCCAACAACACAGCAGTAGGGTATCAGGCGGGGTATAGCAATACGACTGGAAACATTGACGCATTTGGTTATGGTGCTTTATATAGCAACACGACTGGGCAGTACAGCGTTGCCATTGGAACTAATGCGCTTTATTCCAATTCAACTGGAAACTACAATGTTGCCGTAGGTCGTGGGGCGGCAAGCAACAACACTGGCAGTTACAACACTGCTATTGGTTATGCTACTGTAAACGGCTCAGGTGGCGGCTCATACAACGTGGCATTAGGGGTGCAAGCCCTTTCCTCCAACACCACCGCCTCTAATAACACTGCTGTGGGGTATCAGGCTGGGTATACGAATCAGACTGGTAGCGCAAATATCTTTATTGGTCGCACAGCAGGTCTCAATGCAACCACAAACTACAACGTATATGTTGGATTTGCATCAGGGCCAAATAATGCCTCTTCAACAGGGCAGTACAACACAGCAATCGGCTCTTATGCTGGCACAAACCTGACTTCTGGCTCATACAACACGTTTGTTGGCTGTCTTGATTCAACTGGAAGTTACGCTTCTGGTGGCGCAATCACTACAGGCTCCAAAAACTCAATCCTTGGCAATTACAACGGCAACCAAGGTGGCCTCGACATCCGCACCAGTTCAAATAACATCGTTTTATCCGATGGGGATGGGAATCCTGCCGCTTATTGCGCTGGAACAGCGGCTACTTGGACTTTTGGTATTGGTGGAACTTCTAACGGCGGCACTGGCTCTATCACTTTAAATAGCGCAAGTGGTACAGGCTATGGGCCAATTATTGAAGGTCAAGCGAATGGTTCAAGAACTTGGCTTGTTGCTTCCTATAACAAAATCAATGGTGGCACAGCAACATATTTAAATTGCACAAATTCCGCTGGCTATGGCGTGTATTTGAACGGGGCAACCGCAACATCATGGACTGCTGTTTCTGATGAAAACCGCAAAGTCATCATTGAGCCAATTACCGATGCCGCTAACAAGGTGTCCACGCTCCGCACAGTCATTGGTCGGTTAAAAACCGATGCTGAAGATGTGCGCCGCCCGTACTTGATTGCCCAAGATGTTCAGGCGATTTTGCCTGAAGCGGTTAGTTCGTTGGAAGACAAAGAAGGGCCTTTGCTTGGCTTGGCTTACACCGAAGTCATTCCGCTTTTGGTAGCCGCCATCAAGGAACTGAAATCTGAACTCGACTCGGTGAAAGCCGAACTTGCAACCCTGAAAGGAACCTAAAAATGACTGAAGTCGCAACCCCTGTGGAGCAACCCACCGCCGATGAGATCGCACGCCACTACAGCGCCGCAATGGACAGCGTCAACTTGATCAACGCTGGCAAGCCCGAGGGCATGGACGACGATGAGTGGGCCGACACCGTGAAGCGCAACAAAGAGCACCTGCAGATCATGCTGGGCAAAGACTTCTGGACGACCCAGGATCTGGCCCCGCTGCGCAGCGCATGCAAGGCGTGATGCGATAATCCCGCCACAACAATAATTTCACAACCCACGACACTCACCGGAGATTTACATGCCCGAAATTAAATTGACCCTTACCCTGGACGAGATCAACGGCTTGCTCAACGTGCTTGGCAAATTGCCCACCGAGACAAACGTGTGGCCGCTCGCCGCAAAGGTGCGTGCCCAGGCTGAAGAGCAGCTCCCCAAAGAGCCGCAGCAGCCCGCCGACAACCAGGGTGCAGGTCTGACAGACTGAAGGACTGGATGCGATGGCCGATGAGGGAGTTCACTTAGCCCAGAGCGACAACGCGCACCTCGATCGTCGATTTGACGAGGTGATGCAAGAGCTCAAAAGGATCGGCTCCGCGTTCACCGTCAACGAGGACGGCACAACCGACTTCGAGGGCCATCGCAAATTTCATGAAGAGAAGATCCGAGCAGCGAAAGCTGAAGCGGAATTCTGGCGCGAGCTCAAGCTCGAGATTGCCAAAAAAGGCCTGTGGTCACTGTTGGTGATCATCTGCGGCCTGGTGGTCGTCGGCTTGGCCGCCAAGATGGGCTTTACCAAGTAAAGGATTCAACCGCGTCGCGGTGCAGTAACAACGGGGGGCGCGATGGATCTGTTCGATATGTTGGCCAAGGGCTGGCCAATGTTGTTGGCGCTCATCACGCTGATCATCGTGCTGGCTAAGCTCGACCTGCGGGTTGCGGTTTTGGAAGAGAAGATCAAGACGGCGTTTGAACTGCTAAACAAAAAGGCGGAAAAGTAATGTTTGGTCTTGAAGATGCATCTAAAACCGTCGGGCTTGTCACTGCATCCCTTGCAATGATTGGTGGTGGTTGGACGCTTGCTGACAAGACCGGCATCTTCAAAAAAGACATTTTGGAATGGGCGCCTGAGCATTTCAGCATCAGTGATGCCTCTGCAAGTGATGAGTTCAAAGTTGTTGTGGCCCGTAAGAAGAACCGCGACGATTGTGAAGTCACCAGCTTCAAGCTGGAAGTGCGCGATGCTGATTTTGTTGTGCATCCCGCTAAGCCAAGTATTGCCACGTTTTCTGGTCCTGCTTCACACGACGTGGACAAGTTTGGGTACAAGTTCAAGCTGGATACCGAGCAAAAAGTTGCGACAGGGCAGGCTACCCTGCTGGCTCACATCAAATACAAATGTCCAGAGGGTGAAGTTATTGTGAACTACCCCAACCACAAAAACGTCAACTTCAACATCAGGGGCTGAATAGGACTCCCAATAATAGGAAATTGCAAAATGTTAGAAGCTCTACTATCTTTCCTTGGCGGCTCCGTTTTTCGCATGGTCTGGGGCGAGTTATCGACCTGGCACACCAAGAAGCAAGACCACCAGTTTGAGCTCGAGCGCATGCGCTTGCAGACCGAGCTCGAGGATCGCGCTCACGCACGCATGCAAGAGTCCCTACGGTTGCAGAACGAGCTCGGCATCAAGATGGTTGCAGCTCAAGCTCAGTCGCACGTTGACCAGGCCGAAGCCGACGCATTCACCGAGGCCATGAAGAACGCATTCAAGCCCACCGGCATCACCTGGGTGGACGCTTGGAATGGAACCATCAGGCCCGCGGCTGCGACGATCGTGCTCACGCTGTGGTGCTTGAAGCTCGACGCGCAGCACTTCATCATGCAGGACTGGGACCTGTCCCTGGCAGGCGTGGTGCTGGGGTTCTTCTTTGCCAACCGGGCGCTGGGGCGTGGACGATAACCCCATCCAGCTGGCCAAACGGCTGTGCATTTTGTTCGAGGGCGTGTACCTCAAGCCCTACCTCTGCCCGGCAGGCATCCCCACAATTGGCATCGGCTCGACCAGGTACGAGAATGGCCAGCGCGTGAGCCTGGCAGATCTGCCGATCACGCTCGAGCGCGCCGAGGAGCTGCTGATGTGGGAGCTGCAGCGCGAATGCCTGCCGCGGTTGCTCAAGCTCTGCGACCGGCTGCCGTCGATGGGGCCTGGCGCGGTGGCGGCGATTCTTGACTTTACCTACAACCTGGGTTCCGGTAACCTTGCCGCCTCAACCCTGCGCAAACGCCTCGAGGCGGGCGACAGAGACGGCGCCAGGGTCGAGTTGATGAAATGGGTCAAGGGCGGTGGTCGAGTGCTTCCAGGGCTCGTTAAACGCCGCGCTGCAGAGGCCGAATTACTGTGACAAAATTGTGTCCTGTTTTTGTGCCGCATGCAGTTGCCAAAAACCTTGTGCCTTGAATATCAGGGCATTTTTTTTGTAGGGTCTGTCTGTTAATCCGCAGGTCCCTGGTTCGAGCCCAGGTCGGGGAGCCAAATTCTCGCTGTAATAACAAAGTGTTATTACAGAAACTGCGAGCCCTTGAATTTGAGGGCTGCAACTTTGTGCCTAATTTGTGCCGTGGCACAGTCGACCTGGCTGCCAATTGTGGCCAGGGCCGACAGCGGGACCGCACGCAAACGGTCCCCAAATCGAACGTCCGCAAACCAGTCGGCGCCCTCTTTGAACACCGCCCACACGATCCCGCGCTGACCCACCGGCCAGGGCTCTCGGATGAACTCCACCTCGATCCCTGGCGCGGCGATCAGCTGCGCCGCGTCCTCAAGGTCCTGGCGTTGCCGGGTCTTGATGGCCAAGGCTTGAGCCTCGATGCGGCGCAGATGATTGTTCACAGCTTCACTTTCTCGGCAGCAGCTGCCAGGTGCTCGGGGGACAGGTGCGCGTACTTTTGCACCATCTGAGGAGAATGCCAACCCCCCAGCTCCTGCAGCACGCTCAGAGGGGTGCCGGCCATCGCGTGCCAGCTCGCCCAGGTGTGGCGCAGGTCGTGGAAACGGCACCAAGGCACGCCAGCGCGCTCCGCGGCCCGCTTCCATGTCTCGCGCCATACGTCCTTGAGATCGGCCCATACGCGGCCTGTACGCGGCTCTGGCATGGCCTGCAGCAGCTCCCGGGCCTGGGTGTTGAGCGGCACCAGGATCTTCTCGTCGGCCTTGGCCTCGTCGTGGTGAACGATCACCATGCTGGCCGCCAGATTGACGTTCTCCCAGCGCAGGTTCACCACATTCGATTTTCTCAACCCGGTGAGTAAAGCGAAACGGACAAGACACCGGTAGTTTTCCGGTAGGTTTGAAATTAAAACGTCCGCTTGTTCGCGTGTCAGGAATGCGACGCGGCGGCGTTGCTCGCACTCAGTGCGCAGCGCGGGAGAGCGTTCGATCCAGTCCCACTCACGCTCCGCGGCGCGCATGATCGAGCGCACCAGGGCGCGGTAGCGGTTGCGGGTGGAGCCCTTGACGTCCCTGGGCAGCGCCTCCTCGACGGTGTCGCGGTCGATGTCGGTCAGCAAGCGCGACCCCAGGATGGGCTCGAAATACTTGATCTTGTCCTGGTCGTCCTTGAGGGAACGCTTGTGGCCGCGCTCTTGCACCCAGCGGCAGCAAGCCTCCTTGAACGTCTTTTTGGGTTTCTCTTTGAGCACGCCCGTGCGCCAGAGCTCGGCGCGTCGGATGTCGTGCAGCTCCTGGGCTTGCTTGGCGTCGTTGGTCTTGAGCGATTCCCGAATCCGGTTGCCCTTGATGGTGACGTCAATCCAGTAGGTGTCTCCGCGTTGTGTGATTGCCATAGTTGTGCCTCGTTGTCAGGTGGGTGGAGATTTGATAATAGCACAACATTGCGGAAATCTCATCAACAGATTAAAGAAGGCCCCACCTGGCGATCAGGGCCGCCTCGGCCTTGCCGTCGTCCTTCACGCGCTTGAATTCCCCTGCCTGGGATGGCCACAGGGCAGCCGCCTTGGCCCGGGAGGCGTCCTTGCCAGCGTTGAGCTGCAGGGCCTTTTTCCACTTGCCCGGCGTCACGCTGGCGCAGGGTATGCCAAGGCCTGCCAGGACGCCCTTGGCCAGCCCAAACGACTCCCCAAAGGCAAACATGGAGCTGACCCCCTGGCCGGGCATGGCGCCCACCTGCTCGATCACGGCGGTGGCTCCCTGGTCGACGTACAGTCTGAGCTCCGCGGCCAGCATCTCGGGGCTTACCCGGCGCTTGGCTTTGCCGCCGACGAGGACCTCGACGCTGGGCATGTCGAACACATGCACCAGCTCGCCGTTGGTTTTGATGATGGCCACAGCGCCGCTGGCGCCTGGGTCTATGCCGATGATGAAGCTCATTTTGATCTCACTGGAAAAAGTTGGGTCCATGGGTTGAGGTAGTCGCGCCAGGTCTTGCCCAGCTTGATCGCGCTCACCGTCGCCTGCGTCACTCCAAATTGCGCGGCGATCTGGCGTTGCGTGCCTTCTGCTGCGCGGATCTGCAGTGCGAGCTCGAGGGTGAGCTTGCTGTGCTTGCGCGCCTGGTCTGAGATTTTCTTGCGTCGGATCGCATTGACCTGGTGCTTGACGTCCTTGGCGATGCGCGCCTGCAGACGTTTGCGAGACACTAGGATCACATGGTCAGGGTTCACGCAGAGCTGGTTGCCGCAACTGTGCGTGGCCAGCTTGCCCTGCAGGGGCACGCCGCGCTCCTCGGCGATGTGCCTGCGCACAGGGCCGACCTTGCCCTTGTAGTTCATGGTCGGGACGGGTGAATTGCTTTGCAACGCACCGCGCCACTCCCAGCAGTCGCCGACCTCCACGATCATGGCCCGTATGCGATCAAACAGCCTACTCACTTGCGCTGGGCCTCCAGGGCCTCGACTGCGGCCTTGATCTTGGCGCGGGCCTTCTTCTTGGCTGCGTTGTCGGGCTTACCTGCCGGCAAATCGTTCGGGTCTGTGGCGATGTCATCAAACGCAGTCGTCAGGTCCATCGGCGCCTTGACGTCACCGCTCACAACCTTGCTGCCAGGGAACTCCCCTTTGAGCCCGGCCATGTCGGCCAGCAGCGCGCTGGGGCAGTTGTGCAGCTCTTTGCTCGAGAAGATCGGGCCGTAGTCGCTGCAGCTCTCAGGACCGTTGACGAACATCGCGCCGGTGTCGCGGTGCTTGTATGCCACCCAGCTCTCGCCGCCGTCGATCGGCTCACCGTAGGGCACCAGGGCTGGGATCATCAGGTGATCGTTGCAGCCGTCGCGCTGCACCTTGTCGGCGATCTTGCTCTTGTGCTTGTCGCAACTCCATGCCGCATTCTCAACGGGCGAAGCGTAGCAACAGGTGCGGCAGTTGGCCTCCGCGGCCACGCCACCGTGGCAGTGCTTCCAGAAGTTGCACATCTTGCAGACGTAGAACGCCGGGTCTGCGCTGATGCGCTCGGGCGGTGTCGTCATCTCGATCAACCGCTCGGCCTTGTCCATCAGCACGGCAAACCGATCGGCATCGAAATGCACCCACTCGGTGTAGAGGTCGTCGGTGTCTTTGTTGACGGCCATGTACAGGGCGCGCTCGAGCTCCATCTTGCCCATGTACACCGTCATCTGGTCAAAGTGCTGGGGCTTGGCCTCGCGCACTTTCTTTTTTGTCAGGTCGGCAAAGCTCTTTGCGCTGTGCGTCTTGAACTCGAGCACGGCCACGGTCTTGGGCGCTTCTGGCAGGCCCTTGGCCACGCCATCGAGCGAGCCACCAAAGTGGCCATTGCACGCGCTGACGGTCCATTGCTTGCCGTTCTCGTCCTTGTCCCACACGGTCGCGCCGATGCCGCGCAGCTCTTCGATCAGGCGCGGCTCTTCGCGCTGGCCGGTGCTGAACAGGCGCAAGATGCGGCCAGTGAATTCAGGGGTGAGTGCCCAGCGCCAGGTCAACCAGACGCTGCGCTCGCACTGATGGCCAATGATCGAGGCGCCCATGTGGGGGCGGTGCTCCTGGCGCGTCTTTTCGTACCAGCGGACGATCTGGTACGCGGTGGTGTGTTGTGAGTCGGGAAGGGTTGCCATCGTTGTCTTTCAAAAAATTGGGGTACTCGCTACCTCACCCAGCAAGTGGGAGTCAGGCACCTGCTAGATGCATCCGCTTTCCCCCGTTTGGTTTTACGCGGCGGCCGTGGCTATGAATGCGGGCCGAGGCCACAACATCATAGTTTTGGCTTCAGCGCCTGCGGCCATCAATTCCTCTGCCGTGTGTGTGTGTTCAATCTTAGGTTTGCCTTCACCGGCCGGATAACCAGGCCCAACAAACAGACTGCGGTTCTTGTAGTGCGGCACATAAGTGATGCCGTTAAGTTCGTACACCGTCGTGCTCTCAAGAGGTGCGCATTCTTTTTTTACCCACATACTGCTACTCCTTATGCCCAGGGCTTTTTGGCTGGCGCGGCAGGGCGTGCGGCAGGCTTGGCCGCAGGGGCCGCTGCCAGGGGTGCAGCTGGTGCGTCACCGTTGGCGCTCTTGTAGCCGGTGATCTTGTTGCGGTCGGGCTCTTTGCGATCGATCTCGAGCTGCACGATAAACGGAATGTCGTGCACCTGGGTGGTGTCGGTCATGTCCTCGACGCCCACTGCAAAGCACAAAGCGGCCAGCGCGGCCTTGGCGATGTCCTCGGCCTGCTTGTTGGGGTTGTCGATGTTCAGGCGTTCCCAGTGACGGCGACCACTGTGCTCGCCTGAGACGACCTGCAGCTCCAGCTCGAGGTAGTGGCCGGTGCCGGCCTTGGTCGGTTTGATGTCGGACTTGGTCACGATCATTTCGTATTCGCCGTTGGGCAACGGGTCATACGAGCGAGGGGCCATGGGGGCGACTGCGTTTGCGTTGAAGTTGAAATTTGCCATCGTTGATTACTCCTGGTTGGCGGGGGTGAAATTTGCCGCAAGTGCGGCGGCGAATGCCTCCCAGTCGAGAGGCATATTCTTAAGGCCGAACCGGTTGCCGCCCATGTGCGCGGGGTGCGGTTCGAGATGCAGGATGCGTTTGCCGGTGGTGCGGGCCTTGGTTTCTTTGTTGCCAAAGCCGGCGTCGGACTGCGTGGTGACAATCTGATAGTTGGCCCAGCCAATGACGTCGGCCCACTCTTGCACCAGGGCAGAGGCCCTGTCGTGCAGCTTTAGAACGTACTGGTCATAGCCCTCATGCAAGGGCGACTCGAAGTGCTTGATCTTGTCGTGCGCGATCAAGATGACGGCCATGTTCTTGTGCTGGCGCAGGGCCTCGAGGCCAGCCAACAGCCTGCGCCACTCGTCAGCCGCTGCCACATAGCCCTTGCCGTAACCAGGGGCCTCGATGTGCTCCCACTTGTTAGCCTGGCAGACGTGAGCGTGTAGCAACGGCTCGAGCCAATCGAGCGAGTCGATGAACACCGTCTCGAACTGGTGGCCCTCGTTGTACAGCGTGGCGATTGCGGAATACACATCGTCGAGCGATTGGCACAACGGGAAGGCCGAGGCGTCGACTGCGTCGGCGCCGTCCTCAGTCAAGATGCCGATCGCGTTGGGGGCCATGGCCGCAAAGGTTGTCTTGCCGATCTTGCCTGGGCCAGCGATCACCACCTTGGGTGCGCGCATGCGCTTGGTGCGCTTGATTGATTGCAAATTGAAAGCCATGAGTTACTCCTTATTCATCGTTGGCGATTCGGTTGAGAATTTCATCTTGCTTATCGCTGATGTACATGCGCACGTTGTACTCATTAAACTTCTCGCGCATGTCAGAAACAAACGTTTCCTCCCAGCTGTTCTTGGCGTTGGATTCGGCTTCATCAAGCAAGTCGATGAACTCCTGCTCGGTGTATACGTCTTGCACCTTCAAGGGTTACTCCTTGAATGAAATGTCGACGCCGGTCTTGGCGGGCTTGACCTCAATCGCTGGCGCAATCTCAGACCACAAGCGGGGCGCGTTGCTGCGGATCATCTTGAGCTTCGTCTCGTCCGCTTTGATCTCGGTCTTGAACGGCTTGGCGTCAGCGTTCCAGCTGGCCGTGAGCAGCTCGAGCTTGGTCAGGTCGACCTTGTAGCTGAGTTTGCCGGTGAGCTTGACCTTGGCGCCCAGCTCGGTGGTCACCGTCTCGCTTCCCTCTTCTTTGGCCGGGTGCAGCTTGAGGATCTGTTCCTCGATGGAGATGCGAGCATCGCGTGCGCGTGTCTCATCGTCTTTTGCTTTGCGCCACTGTGTGGCGAGGTCGTCTAGTGCGTTCATGGTTTGGTCCTGTCGTGGGCTGAGATTGAAAAGTTGCAGCGGTCTTTGCCGCCGTCTTGAGGCTGCAGTTGGAGCTCGATGAGCTTCTGCAGGTAGTGCTGGGCCTTGCGCAAGTCATCCACGCCGCCCTTGTCGCGCCAGCGTGAAACGTACTTGACGATGTTGCCCTCAAAGTATCCGAGGCCGTTGCTCGCTATGTAGTCCCACGGCTGGATCGCTTTGCTCTTGTAGTGGCTGCCCGCCACTTGAATCTTGTTTGCTTCTGACATAAACGGTTTCGATGGTTGTGAATCGGTGGAGGTTGGCGCACTCGTAGCGCCTGCGTTGTGTGTTGCCTTTGCGTGGTCTGGATTCAAGAACAGTGATCCACGCGCCGCATTCAGGGCACTGCATCAGGTCAGCGCAACTAAAGCGACGACAAAGCCTGCAGCGAATGCAAGGGTGTAAGCGACAGCCGTGTGGCCCAGCTGCTCAAACGAGCGACGGGGCTCGGCAATGGGATAACCGACGCGGAACTCGCAGTCGGCGAGCGTGCGTGGTGTGCGGAAGTGAGACTCTCTCATGGGTCAACCTTTCTGATGAACGTGAATGAAGGGGGCGTCGGGAATTTCGTCGCGGCGGCGCTGTTGGTAAGCGCGCTCCTGCGCGGGCGTCCAAGGGACAGGCCCGCCAGGTGGTGGGAAGGGCCAGGTGTGCATCAGGCGCTGAATGTCGCGGCGTTGATGATTGCCTTCATCTCGGCAGACTTGTAGGCGGCCAGGGCCTCGTCAAAGCTGAAGAAATTGCGACCCCTGGACGCCTTCCATGCTTTGTGCGATGCGTTGTTGCAGCACACGTTGATGTAGCCAGCTTTGCTGACCCAAATGTAGGCAGAGGTTTTGCCGCAGTCGGCCTCAATAAATTGACCTGCTGCTGATTGATCGTTGCGAATGATTTGGACTTGCATCGTTGGCTCCTGGTTGATTGCGTTGAACATGGAGTGATTATGGCTCCACATTGAGAATTTCCCAACACCAAGACCAACAAAAATGTAGGGACTTTCCCTTAGTACCTCTGTTTTCAGATTACGGCTTGATCCAGATGACCGGCGAGCACCAGGCGACCAGGGCGTCGTTGCATTGCACCAGGCTTGGCCACGCGATCAGGTTGAAGGTGTTCGAGCGGTAACCGCGGCGCAGCACCGCCATGCTGGTCGCGCCCATCTTGCTGGCCACCAGGCACAGGTTGTCGATGTTGTCCGCAGGGGAAACTTGCGCAGGGGTGACGTACATCAACCAGCCGTCCTGCGGCAGCCCTGCAGCTCTCACCTGCACGGCGTAGGTGCCCGCGGGACAGTCTGCAGGTCCGGTCACCCGATCGTGCGTTTTGTCGGGAAACAGCGTGACAACACCCTCTTTATCAACCCAGGCTGAAATGGGCACGGTGCGCACGTCATCGGTCACCGCCACGCCGGCCTGGCGCAGCACCTCTGTCGTCTTGACGCCAAGGATCTGGCTCATCAGGTGAGCCTCTTCGTTGGTCATCTTTCGCTGGCCGCGCAGCATCAACGAAACAGCCGCCGGGTCCAGGTCCATCATGCCTGCCATCTTTCGCTGCGACAGCTTCTTGGCTGCCATCAAATCCCGGAACCAGTCTGTGTTCATTTTGCGCGCTTTCCCCCCCCATCTATGCAGGGTGACATAAACTCGCCATTGAGTCAATCGCAACACAATGAGGAAAGAAATGACCATCCCCGTGATTCACAAGCTAGACCCTGCGTACACCTTGATCGAGCGCCTTGGCGGCAAGAGCGCCGTGGCCGGCGAGCTGAACCTGGACAAGTCCACGCTCTCGCGCTGGTGCCAGCCCGCCCCCAACGGCACCGGCGGGATCGTCCCCCAACGGTATTGGCCCAAGCTCATCGAGATGGGCAAGCGTCAGGGCGTGCCCCTGGGTGTTCGGGAGCTGGTTTACATCGAGGCATGAGATGGTCATCGGAGCAACAGCGATGACCAACAGCGATTTTCTCGCCGAGGTCTACGGAAACCTTGAGCAAGGACAACACGGCTGGGTCTGCAGCTTCCGCGCAGATCCATCAAGCCAGGACCCAGGCAAATGGTCTGGTCGACTCTACAAAGGGCTGCCACAGCAAGCGGCCCTGATTGACCGCGCAGGCGGTGACAACAACTACTTCTGCACCAGCGTGCTCACCGTCGGTGACGAGGGCGAGATCGTGCGCCGCAAGGACGCGTTTGTGCGCCTGGCCGTGCTCGTCCTGGACGACGTGCAGCTCAACGATTTCCACGCGTTCTCATACGCGATCCAGACCAGCCCAGGCAAGTTCCAGATCGGCATCTTGCTCGATGCAGACGACCAGGACGCCTATAACCGCCAGCTCGTCGACCGGGTCATGTCTGCCCTGGCCGCTCGAGGTCGATCAAACGACGCATCAGGCAACGCCTGCGTGCGGTACGTTCGCCTGCCGTTTGGTCGCAACACCAAGCCACGCGCAGCCGGTGAGTGGGAGGTCAAGCTCGAGCTCTGGCAACCCAACGTGCGCTGGTCACTCGACGACGCATGTGCAGCCGTCGGTGTCGACCTCGATTCACTGCGCAACATGGTCGACGTGCAAACGAAAACCGCATCCACAACAACGTCAACAGGAAATCATGCAGGCGACCTGGTCGCTGATCTGACCAACCCCGATCCATCCCAGCGCGTCTATCACGACAGCATCACCCGCCTGGCCGCCAACCTGATTGCAGGCGGCATGTTCCCCGGCGCGGCGGTCGAGCACCTGTACTCCATCATGGACACAGCCAGGCCCGACACGCGCAACGCGGACGAATACCGCAGATGGGAGACGCGCAGGTCAGAGATCCCGCGTGCCGTGAAGTCAGCCGAGAAGTTCGCGCCAGAAGAACGCAAGCAGCCCACCGTCAACATCAACCTGAACCTGCCCAAGAACGAGCAAGGCCAAGAAGATGCAAGCGGCCTGCTAGTCAACCTCGACGAGCTGCAGGCACGGGCCGGGACCGTCAAGTGGCAGGTCAAGCACTTGATCCCTGACGACTCCCTGGGCATGTTCTTTGGCGCGTCAGGCACCTACAAGTCTTTCATCGCCCTGGACCACTGCTTACACGTCGCGCACGGCATGCAATGGGCAGGTCGCAAGACACGACCAGGCGGCGTGGTCTACGTCGCAGCCGAAGGCGGTGCAGGCATCTATCGCCGCGTGCAGGCCTGGCACCAGGCTCATGGCGTGAGCCTGACCCCAAACTTTCACGTCTGCATCACGCCCCTGGTGTTGAGTATTTCGGAACACGTTGAGGCCCTGGCATCGGCCATCGAGGCCCTGCCCACCAAGCCCACGCTGATCTACATCGACACCCTGTCTCAACCCTTCGAG